>RCUU01000094.1_pt1 | contig 49494 bp, 40 predicted proteins | sample 2166211 | NCBI WGS metagenome assembly RCUU01 (sample SAMN09932620, study PRJNA488358) | compost metagenome | feature: garden; material: soil; isolation source: compost soil in phenylacetic acid-enriched culture | place: Germany: Experimental Botanical Garden Goettingen | collected 2016-01-27
GTCGCTTGGATAATAAATCGGGGTTGTAATGTAAAACGTCTTCTTATCTGACATTCTTGTTCATCTCCCTAAACAAAGTTAACTAACAAATACTTGACTACTTCTGGCAAAACAAAAAACTCCCGCCCCTAATGGGACGAGAGGATCTCTCACGTGTTACCACCCAAATTCCCCGCTACTTTACAGTAAACGGGCTCAGTCGGTCATGACGACCATCCATTAACGCCGGCTCCGCGCCGCGAACTTACCTTGTAATATAGAAAGGCTCGTAAGCAGTTCCTCCCGGACCATCTTCCAAAGTGCCCCCAGACCGGTTTGCAGCTTCCCCGGCTCTCTGCTGCTGGACGCTAACTCTGTACTCATCCGCTCATCGGATATGATATAAACATATATTAAAAAAAGACACTTAGCATGTCAAGCTATCCTTGCTTCTCAGCCTCTATTTGCTTCATACCCTTCCTGGGCGGAACCGGATCAAGACCTCCGGGATGAAAAGGATGGCATTTGGCAATTCGTTTTGCCGCCAGCCATGAGCCTTTTATGACACCGTGTACTTCAATCGCTTCCAGAGCATAAGCTGAACAGGTTGGATAAAATCGGCAAGTCGGCGGCTTCAACGGTGAAATAAATTTCCGGTACACATGAATAGGCACCTGGACTACTCTACGAGCGATGCCCATTTTAAGCTTCACCCTTTTTCGCCTTGGAAGACTCTTTAGCTTCCTTATCAGGACGACAATCCTTGCAATATCCGAACACCTCAAATTTATGCTTCACGACCTGAAATTGTTCCGGTGCATCCGTCAGCGGCATCGGACAAAAATGGATCGGATACGTCTTCTCGCATTGCAAACAAATCATATGATGATGGTGGTGTCCGTCACTACTGCAGCCAACCCTGAACTTGAGTCCATCCTCAAACACAACCTGTTCAAGAACACCCAGCTCCTCCATAACCCTGAGATTACGATACACCGTGTCAAAGCTGAGACCGCTATATTGCTTGCACATATAATCATATACGTCTTTAGGGGTTAAATAACCGTCTCGTTCGGCGAACAGTTTGGCCAAGCTCTTGCGCTGGTCCGTGATTCGCAACCCCTGAGCGGATAACACTCCGATAATTTGCTCTGTCGACAGCATGTGACATCCCTCCTGCTAGACCTACAAAATCCATGCGTCACTACTAATAATGCCCCAAAAATCGGGCCTAGTCAATGTAAGTACGTATACGTTATAACAAACGCAGGAGCTATTTAAATGAAAAAGGACATGGAACTGATGTTCCACGTCCTGAAAGCTGATGATACTGTATTATTCGCTTTTGGTTGCCGGCAAAGGCTGCAGCAGCAGGTTAACTGACAGGTTGCTCGCTGGTGCCGCGGTAAACAAAAACTCTACCGTTTGCTCCCGATCCCCTGTACGATACAAGACAGCCTGCTCATTAGGTGCGCTCAGGCTTCCTCCGGTTGATAGCTGTACAGTAGTGCCGTTCACCATAATGGAACCGTAATAACGACCGCCACGAGGATTAAACGTGATAAGCGTATTTGGCGCTACACGGTACAATTTAATGTGATACAGCACACCGAAGTTGCCAGCATTCAATTTATAATTGCCGGTAACGCCGTCGCTACCAACAAGATAAGGGTCCTTCGAGTTATCTCCTATCATCAGACGAATCGGAGTTTCCCCTACGAGACCGCTGTACTCAAAATTGCGGGTAGCATCTGTATAGGTTCCCCGATTATGCACATCTTCTACTAAATTAGTAAGGTAAGGTAAAGTAGTAAACGGATCTTTGTTTGCATCGATCATGATAACGTTATAAGTCAATGTACGATCACTATTCATGTCCGAAAATAATGAGATTACATCTCCATTTTTCATTGCAATTGAACTGAGATCGGTCAAAATAAGCTTGCTCTCACCAGGTGCAATCCATATATCCTTATATTTGCTTCCTGATTGCAAAGAATCATAATAACGATCAACAGAGGCTTTACCAACACCAGTTGCATGCTTATCTGGTCCAGCAAATCCCAAACTAGTCTGAGTTAAGCGGGCCGTCTCGGCATTATTGTTCGTAGCAATGACATACATCTTCACGTTTTTGCCTGTAGAATTCACATGGTGAATCATAAATCGCGTTTTGCCGCTTGCTGATTCCTTGTAAACTACACCGTCAGAATATACGGTTTCAGGGCTGTTGCTGCGAATTAAAGTAACCGGCTCTGATGAGAAGCTATAGTCCAGCTTATCCCATGAAGGGACAGTAGCTCCATTAAAGCTGAATTTATCGCCTACCGGCGTATAAATTTTATAAAAATCATCGCGTGTATACAGCGTTTCATTCGTAATCGTAATAGTTCTCTCAATCGTTGAGGTCAGACCAAACTTGTTGGTTACTGTCAGCTTGATCACCGTTGGCCCCGGAGTAAAGAAAGCAAGCTGTCTGTTTTCCCATTTCCAATCTACAATACCAACTTCGTCAGTACTGAAATCAGAATAAATAACAAGCTCACCCATTTTGTAAGTATCTTTACCCGTCATAAAGTTAGCCACAGGAGGTGTGTGCGGCTTTACAACAGTCAAAGTCAATGTATATGGGTCACTCCACTGGCCGCTGGAATCTTGGGCACGATATGTAACCGTGTAATTGCCCGGTGTAGAAAATACATCCTGGCGTCCTGTCCACTCTTCATTTACAATATCCAGTCCGGATGGTGAATAGGAGGTAGGAATGTATTGCACCGTTGTCTCTCCTGCGATAATTTCCGCATTGCCTACGCTGAATGACGCCACAGGATTGGTAGCCAAATTAACGATAACGCGTTTGCCCGGCTGATCAACAGTATATTTGATATTCAGGGCGCTTGTAATCGCCGTCAAAGGAACCATAAAATTGTTTTTGACGACGTAAGAGCTGCCTTTCATCGTTTTTGTCACACCATTTACTTTGTAGCTGCTGCTGGCACTTTTGAAGCGAAGCTCATCCGTTCCCCGCAGGATGATCGTTTCCTTCGTCTTATTGTCAAAAGATAGATTGAAACCAGCGCGTTCTACTATGGCTCGAATCGATATATAAGAAACCCCGTCCTTCACTTCCATAGGATACCCTGCGATATATTCTTTGCCATTTTGATACATCTTGTTGCTGTTCATCATAAGAATAAGTTGATTATTGCCGGAAGTAACTGTGGCATCCGGAGTAGCAGGTGTCGTTGGTGGAACAGTTACTGGAGGTGGCGTACCTTCTCCATCACCTGTTACCTCACCTTCAGCAGGAGTAGTTCCATTTGGATCAACTGGAGCCGTCTGGTTCTGATTTTCTGATGTAGTACCTCCATCTGCAGCGCTTCCATCCTGATTCTGACCGGATGTGATTAAAGAATTGTTAGTTTGCTCTGAGGTGTTTGGGTTTTGCGTCGATTGATTGACTTGTGTACTGGTCGGGGCGACCTCTTCAGCGCTTGCAGGAAGCACCATTGCCACTTGTGAAACGGCTAAAACAGATGCAACGAAAATGTTCTTGAATTTCATGTTAAGCTCCTTCTACTCCCATTTTCTATAAAACTCTTCTCTCATTTATGCACATAGTATTAAACGCATGGAATGCAGAAAAGTTGCTACAAATATCATACTAATGTAAAAACCGACAAATAACCACTTAATAAATGGCTTTTTGTCGGTTTTTTTGTAAAATGAAACAATTCCGATTCATTTAATTTTCGGCCCTGTTTTCGGGATTCAGGCTAACAGGAAGCCGACCTGTCGGCTTCATTTTTCCCGCAAGAACTTTAGCCAGCGCATCAAGCGAGTAAGGCCGGTTTTCATATAAGCAAATATAAGTTCCGATCTGATGAAAATGATTGATATCATACGGATTACGCGTTGAAGCTACAACAATCTCATCGCCATGTATCCGGTATAATGCCTCAACAAGCTCAATTTGTCCGCTTGGAGTTGATCCTTCCGAGGTATACGTGATAACAACAACTTGTTCGAAATTCATACTGAGCTTAATGGCTTCACTTATTTCAGAAGTAGTAGGATGCGAGCCTAATACATACTCTGATACGTGATCAAAATAGTTTTGCAATGCATCCTTTAGTGTGTACGTATGAACAGACGGTTCATCCACCTCTGTTCTATGACGCAATTCCGGCCAAATTACCAAAATGGGCTTCCCGGCTTGAAGAGGAATATTACCCTGATCCCGTACCAGCGTGATACTCCTTTCAGTAATCCTCCGGATCAGCTCTCCGCTCACCTCCTCCCGGATTAACGGGATAGGTAAAGGCTCAACTGCTTGAGTATAAGAGATCCTCTTGTCCTTAAGCCGAAACACTCTGCTCACAGACTCATTAATACGTTCCTCGGACAATCGACCGCTTTGCACAGCTTCACAAACAGCCTTAATCGCTGCAGTTTGTTCTTCTAGTGTGTGGCTCACAAGAACGATGTCGGCACCGGCTTCCAGAGCTCGAACCGCTCCTTCCGATACACCAACACTTTGGGATATGGCATGCATCTCAAGGCAATCCGTTATGATGACTCCCTGATAATTCATTTCATGGCGAAGCAAATCCTTAAGTACCTTCTTCGAGATCGTAGCTGGAATATCATCCTGTTCAAAAGCAGGGAAAATAACATGCGCCGTCATGATGCAATCCACATCCTCCTCAATAGCCCGCTTGAAAGGAACCAACTCAACTTGCGTTAACCTTTCAACCCCATGAGGAACAACTGCCAGACCCAAATGTGAATCCACCGCCGTATCTCCATGCCCTGGAAAATGCTTTGCCGTCGCAGCGATTCCGCTTTTTTGATATCCTTGAATCGCAGCTGCTCCATGCTCTGCTACGAGCTGCGGATTTTCTCCAAATGATCGTACCCCAATCACCGGATTGGCAGGATTGTTATTAATATCAACACACGGAGCAAAATTAAGATTAATGCCCAGCATCTTCATTTCCTGCGCTGCAAGCACTGCAGCCTCTTCAGTCAATCCTGGATCAAAAGCTGCACCAAGCGTCATATTGCCTGGAATCCTGCTTAACCCCTCGTGATCAAGGCGAGCGACCATCCCGCCCTCCTGATCAATAGAAATAAACAAAGGGACCTCCGGATGACTGCGTGATACGCTCTGCAGGTCTTGTGATAAAGTCGCCAGCTGCTCCACGGATTGTATATTTCGGCGAAAATAAACGATACCGCCTACATGATAGTCACGGATTAGCGTAACAATTCCTTGATCGGGAACCAGGCTGTGAAAGCCGCAAATAAAAAGCTGCCCTATCTTTTCTTCCAATGACCATCGTGACAGGTCTATCGAACGCTGTATATTCACAATTGCTCACCCTTTTGCTCTATAATATAGGTGAATCCTTAGATCGATATTCCGAAGGAGTCATCCCGGTATATTTTTGAAATACTTTAGTGAAATAACGGCGTTCCTGATACCCTACCAAAGCACCTATTTGAGTCACCGAACGCTCAGTCGTGATTAGCTGCCGCTTTGCCATTTCGATCCGCTGCCTCGTTAAATGCTCAACAAAGGTTTCACCAAAATGATTTTTGAAAAGCAGGCAGAAATAGCTGCAGCTTATACCTAAAAAATCCGCGATCTCATCAATACCAAAATCGCTGCCAAGATGATGCTGAATGTAATTTTCCGCAGAGGCCATCAGCTTCTCTGACGTTTTCTTAGTAACGAGCGGCTCGCTTGATTGCTCAATGAGGAATACGACTAAGGATAGCAGCTCTTTCAAGCTAAGAGACTCCTGAAATCGTAACCATACCTTTTCTTCCTGCTCTGCGGACAATATTTGCAGCTCCCGCATTTCACGGAGCAGATGAATTAACAAATAATGCAGCAGCTTCTGTGCTCTGCCCAGTCTGTTCTCGGACAGATGGCCGACATATTGCTTGAGCTCTGCGATTGCTTCCGTTAATTCATCTAAGCTGCCGCCTCTAAGTCCATGGCTGAAATGCTCAATCAGGCGACCCGGCAGCTGAGATTCAATGTGCTCAGACCCGGGCTCTTCTTGTTCTGTCAGCATCATTCCCATATCAAACAGCCACTGCTGCTGTGAATGCGGAATTATTATTAGCAATTGCTGCATCCGCTGGTAAACGGATGACATCTCCTGCGTAGAAACTGCGTTTTGAAGGCACATACGGATCGACAAGCTGCTTTTCTCACTAATGAGAATGGATAGCCGCTCATAGCTTTCCTCGAGCTGAGCCTCAGATAACCCCCAACCCGCAAGCGATTCTCTGAAAATCAGGCACCATTCGCCTTCACGTATCTGAAGCACGGTGTAGTTATCAACAACAGGAATAAATAGCTCCTTCAACAGATTCTTGATGTGAAAATTCCACGATTTACGATCCTCAACAGACCAGTAAATCGATTCCCTGGAGTATCCATCTATATCGATAAGCAGCAATAGATACCGCTGCCCTCTCAATTCCTCTTCGTTATCCCATAACGCTTCATCCTGCTTGGACTCCAGTCCCAACAAGGATTGGAGCAAATGATTTTCGTTCGCCCAGGATACCACCTTGCTAAAACGCAGCTCTTTACTTTTTTCCACCTGCTTATGTTTGATTTGCTCCGCAATTTTTCTGACCGTATCCTCAAGCTCAAAATAATTGATCGGCTTGCAAATATAATCTCTGACCCCAAAACGAATAGCAGATCTGGCATAATCAAATTCCTGATATCCCGTTAACAGTAATACCTCACTCTTCAAGCCTTGTTCCCTAACCTTTTGAATGAAGGTGATCCCATCCATCATAGGCATCCGAATATCGCTCAATATTAAGTCAGGATGATGTTTACCGGCTGCTTCAAGAGCGTCAACACCGTTTTTGGCCAAACCGACTATTTCAAAGCCCATGGCTTCCCAAGGCAAAACCTGAGACAGGTTGTTTAAAATATGAATCTCATCATCAACCAACAGAGCCTTTAGACTCATCGCTTATCACCCAATTCATATTTAGGAATCACACATTGAATTATTGTTCCGCAGCCCGGATGAGAGCATATATACAGACCGTATCTATTCCCGTATTGGAGACGTAAACGATCATACACACTTCTCAATCCCAGCCCTCGTCTCTCATGATTCGGATAAGGCTCAAGCTTATGGGTTAACGTTTCCTCCAGGTTGGCATATTGGATCAAGGACAGGCTTTCATTCGACATACCGATCCCATTGTCCTCCACCATTAAAATAATCCGATCCGGCTCCATTCTGCCGGTTACCCGAATGTTTCCTTTATACGGAATCCCCTCAAACCCGTGCTGTATGCTGTTCTCAACAAGAGGCTGAAGCGTAAGCTTAAGCACCATATGATTCATAAGCTCCAGAGGAATGTCAATTTGATAATCAAACAGCTCGTCGAATCTGAATTTCTGGATTTCCAAATAGCTGCGTAAATGCTCAATCTCCAGACCGATCTGGATCTCTTCCTTATCCTGAATGCTGATCCGCAAAATACTTGCCAGTCTAAGCACCATTTCACTTACTTTTCGGCCCTCATTCTGAACCGCAAGCACGTTAATGGACTCTAAAGTATTGAACAGGAAATGAGGCTTGATTTGTGCCTGAAGCACTCTGAGCTCGGCATTTGCCTTATAACGCTGCTCCCGAGTAACCTGCTCGAACAATTCATTAATTTTGACCATTTGATTGTTGAAGCCTTGCTGCAGCAGCAGAAGCTCATCCTGTCCCTTTTCGTCTACCCTTGCGTTAAGATCACCATCCTCTACCTTCCGCATAAATCGAACGATGACGCCGATAGTGCCCGTTATCCGATTCATAAAAATCAGATTGAACAGCATTGCTGTAAGGATGCAAATCATAATAATCGCAACGAACCATTTTGCAAATGTCATGACTTCCTGAGACAGGTAGTTCCATGATGTCACGGACACTAATTTCCAAGGGTAATCCTTCAGGTCATAAATGGAGATAATGCTTTCCTCGTTGTTAAACTTGCCTTTAAAGCTCTGGTAGCTGCCTTGCTTTGCTATCTTTTGTTGGATAGAGGGCTGAAGAAATTCTCCATCAAGCTCCGAGTGATAATCATACAAAACAAGGCCGTCATCATTCACCAGCATGAAACGCGTATCCTGCATGTTGCTTCCCAGCTTCAGATTTTGAAAAATTTTATCAAACTCCCAGTTTTTAATCTGAATGACCAACACACCAACACGCTTCAGGCTGCTTAGATCTTTAATCAGGCGAATTTGCGTAAACACATTATTGGAGCCTGTTAATTCGGGATATTCATGCGGCGCAATCCACTTTGGAATACCGTTCAGCGCCATAACCTCGTTGTATAACGGATGTTCTGTAAACTGCTCATAAGGCAAGGTTTTGAAATTCTCTTTATTAAAAATGGTGATCACATTGGATTCCGCATCCGGTCGTACATTATACAAAAATGCGTAATCTATAGCCGGATGATTATATAGCAGGGAACGAAGGTTTTTCTGATTCGCATTCAGCTCTAATTGAGTCGTAGCCGTTAAATCCTGCGAATGCGGGTCCTTTGCTACAAGCGCCTCTTGAAACACTCCTTTGGCAATCCCGTCATCTGTTACATTATCCATCTCGTTGAAGACATTTTTGATGCTGTAGCCAATCGCTTTAAGAGAGTACTCGGACTGCTGACTGTATTTCGTCTCTATAGACCGAAAGGTAATGAAAAACGTGATAATCCCCAAAATAAACATCGGAATAATAACGAGTCCCAAAAAAGCCGTTAACAATTTGATCCGCAGATTCATACGCAATTCCCTCTGATCCATGCACCGAGTATGCGAATCCCTATTAACCCTTGACGCTGCCTGCAGTGACTCCCTCTATGATTTTCTCTTGCAAAATGGCATAGATGATCATTACAGGAAGCACGCTGAATATAATACCGGCGGACATTTGTGCATAATTTGTGTTGTATGCATCTCTGAAGCCGACCATCCCGACAGGCAGTGTCTTTAGGGCATCGCTCGATACAAAATAATTTGCCAACAAAAACTCATTCCAATTACCCAGGAAATTTACAATAAATACTGTAACAATCGCTGGTATTGTAAGCGGTATAATAATTTTAGCAAACAGGCCTAAGGAGCTCAATCCATCAATTACAGCCGCCTCTTCTATTTCACCAGGTAAGGAACGCATAAATGCTGCCAGAATAATGACCGAAAATGGAATCGCATTTGCTACATACGGGAGGATCAGGGCCATATGAGTATCCAATACATCAATATTGCGCATCATTCCGTAAATAGGCAGCAGCAGCGAATTGTTAGGGATCAGCATGCCTAGCAAAATTAGCTGAAACAATACGGCACTGATTTTATTGTAACGCATTCGCGTTACTGCAAATGCCAGCATAGCTGCAAACAAGATCGAAACACAAGCTGAAAGCACACCAATATACAAGCTGTTGAAGAAGTAAGTACTTATTTTTGCATTCACCCATGCGTTCACATAATTATCGAAGCTAATCGAGCTTGGAAGTCCAAACGGATTGGATGCGATCGCCTGATTATCTGTCTTTACAGATGAGAACAAAACGAACAAAAAAGGATACAATATGGCGAGTAAGTAGCACATGAGAAAAGCATGTGGAATCATCTTCTTAATTGCTCTCATTAGTATTCAACCCTTTCCGCCCGCTTAGCAATCAAGACTTGATACAATACGGTAATGATGATCGTAAAGACAAAGATCAGCACCGCAATCGAATTGCCGAAGCCATGCCTGAAGCTCGTAATCGCATAACGAATCATATACGTTGCCATCACATCGGTTGAGCCCGCCGGCCCCCCTTTTGTCATTACAAGGACGATATCCGCTGCTTTCATCGCACCTGCGATGGACAGCATAATAACTACTGAAATAATTGGCATTACAAGAGGAATCGTAATTTTAAATGCTCTTTGTATACCTGTTGCTCCATCAATGGCAGCAGCCTCCTCAAGCTCCTTAGGAATAGAGATGATCGCCGCCAGAACCATCACGATATAGAAGCCGGTCCATTGCCAGGCATTCGTAATCAAAATCGATAGCATGGCCCAGCTTCTATCAGACAGCCAGTAAATCGGAGATATTCCGAAAACCCCCAATATTTCATTAGCCAGTCCAAAATCCGGATTATAAATGAAGCCCCACAAAATTCCTATTACTGCAGTAGACATTATGGAAGGCATAAATACCGCTGTTTTATATAAACCCTTGAGCTTTTTAACGTTAGCGATAAGCAGTGAAAAAAACACAATGAGCGGAACCTGAATGAAGCAGGAAAATAAAATAAAATAGGCATTGTTCTTTACCGATTTCCAAAATGCAGGATCCTTAAAGGCGGATGTAAAATTATCAAACCCGATATAGGTCACATTTTTCGATATTCCATTCCAACTGGTAAAGCTATTGTTTATTGCGGTAAAGATGGGATATATGAAGAAAGCTAGGAACAAAATCAATGCCGGCAGCACAAATAACAAGTAGATCAGAGGATTTCTAAGTGCTTTGTTCATGGTAACCTCCGTTTTTGCTGTTAAATTTCTGTCTGTATTTCTTATTTATTTAGTAGAAAGAGCGCCCCCATATGCTGCGAGGCAGGTGGCGCCCTCTACTCTTCCTTAATCAAGTATGAACAATGCTATTATTGAGCTGCCGCATTAGCCGCATCCTGAGCAGCCTGAACGTTCTCCAGCATCTTTTCAGGAGTAATATCCCCGTCGATAATTTGCTGGATTCCAAGGCTGAGTGCTGTGTTGACTTCGGCTTGCACCAATGCATCAAATGCCGGGAAGGAGGTTCCAATTTCGCTTACACCCTTGAAAATATCCTGCATTAACGGATCATCCGATGTCTTCTTCATCTCTTCCAGATCCATCTTCATAGCAGGCAGCACGCCATCCTCTTTAAGACCACGGAGCTGCATTTCGTCCGTCCACATATTTTTAATGAACTCCTTGACAGCTTGCAGCTTACGAGGATCTTCCGCAACCGCACTGGAGAATCCATAGCCATTATTGGCATCCTGCATGACGACAATCGGATCACCTGCATTAACCGGCGGCATGTTAAAGTAACCTATTTTTCCAACCATATCACCGGCTTGGGCAGGATCTCTAAACACTGAATTTGCCCATGAGCCATCCATCATCATAATCGCTTCGCCTGTAATGACCTGGTTTCTCATATCTGCATATTCGAAACCGAGCTCACCTTTTTTGTAATAGCCCTTTTGTACCCATTCCTGATGCTTAGCTACTGCTTGCACCATTTTCTCATCCGTCCACTTTGTTTCACCGCTCTTGAATCCATAAGTGATTTCAGGAGTAGCATAATAGGACCAGAGATTATTTGTCGTCATAAGCGGAATCCAAGCATCCTTGGAAGCTTGAGCAAATGGAATTTTACCGTCTGCCTTAATTTTTTCAGCGATTTGCTCTAGCTCAGCCAATGTTTTTGGTACTGAAAGACCTTTTTGCTCGAAATAATCTTTATTATAGAAAAATCCTTCAATCGACCCGCCAATCGGAAGACCATAAATCTTTTCGTCCACAGTAAATGGTGTTAATGTGTTGAATTTGTCTTTTAGACCCAGTTCTTCGAGAATAGGAGTAATGTCGAGCATCAAACCTTCTTTAGCATAGAGGGCAGCATCCGGAGTACCGAATACGTCAAACACCTCAGGCGGTTTGCCTGCGGCCATTTCGCCCCTCAGCTTTTCTTTACGGTTAACCTCGGAGTCAACCGCATCCAGTTTAATTGTGAGTCCTGGTACGGCTGCTTCGGTTTGCTTAACAACATCCTCCAGCATAGCTAGTCGGTATTTTTTGGACTCTCCAACTTGAGTGTGTCGGATTGTAATCTCAAACGGTTCGTTGTTTACTTCAGTTTTAGCCTCAGTTCCATTCGAATTACTTGTCTGTCCTTCGTTTGCAGTTGTATTCCCGTTACCTGACTTACCGCAGCCAGCAATCAATGCAGAAGTAATGAACAGCAGCGAAAGCATAAGCACCAAACTCTTCTTCATATTTCTAAGACCCTCCTCAAGATCGGTTTGTGTTACCTCTTCATTATAGAAAGCGTCTCCAAATCTGATAAGGAGGACATTTTTCTATTGGGGGGATAATATTATCTTATTTCAAAAAAGAAAGCGGTTAAACCTGACACAAATAGTCAAGTTTAACCGCTTTACGAAAAAATATCTAATTTGATGTTATATTTATTTACATGAATTATACAATTACTGTTGCCTCTTGCCGTCCCTCTTCGATGACTTTTGTAGCCCAATTTACTTCATCCGATGTTGGAGAAGGTACTCCCTCTAGCGGGTAAGCCCACCCAAGTTCCTGCCATTTATAAATCCCCATTTGATGATAAGGAAGGAGCTCCAATTTCTCTACTCCCCTTAAGCCACCTACGAATCTTCCCAGGTTACGCAAATCATCCTCGTCATCATTGATACCTGGAACTAACACATGGCGGACCCACATCTTCCGATCATGGCTTGACAGCCAATTTGCCATATTTAGCATTCTATCATTAGGTTTGCCTGTCAATTTGATATGCTTCTCGTTATCGATATGCTTCAAATCAAGCAGCACCAGGTCAGTAACATCTAGAAGGTCACGTATTTTATCCCCTTCGTTATATCCGTTCGTATCCAGTGTGGTGTGCAGGTTCCAACGCTTCTTTACTTCACGGAACAGCTCCGTAACAAATGGTGCTTGCAGCGTCGCTTCTCCGCCGGATACCGTTAACCCGCCGCCTGATGAACGATAATAGGTAAGATAAGGCTCGATTTCGGCCAAGACCTCATCGACAGTCATCTCTTTACCGTCCGTCAGGCTCCAGGTATCAGGGTTATGACAATATTGGCATTTGAGCAGGCAGCCCTGCATGAAGAGTACGAAACGAATACCTGGGCCATCAACCGTTCCGAAAGTTTCCAATGAATGTATACGACCTTTTAGCATCTTTCGTCACCCTTTCTTATTTCGACTGCCTTATAATCTTATTAATTTATTTTACTACTTACATCGAGCCATGGAAAGTACGGTTAATAACATCAAGCTGTTGCTCACGAGTCAATTTAATGAAGTTAACCGCATAGCCGGATACACGAATTGTAAGCTGTGGATAGTTTTCTGGGTGTTCCATAGCATCCATCAATTGTTCGCGGTCAAATACGTTCACGTTCAAGTGATGTGCCTTGCTGCCGAAGTATCCATCCATCATCGATACAAGGTTGGATTTGCGGGATTCGCCGTCTTTACCAAGCGCCTTAGGCACGATGGAGAATGTATTCGAGATACCGTCCAAGCTGTGCTCGTATGGCAATTTTGCAACTGAACTCAAGGAAGCAAGAGCACCTTTCTTGTCACGTCCATGCATTGGATTAGCACCTGGTGCAAATGGTTCGCCAGCTTTACGTCCATCCGGAGTAGTACCTGTCTTCTTACCATATACAACGTTGGAAGTAATGGTCAATACGGATTGAGTGTGCAAAGCGTCACGGTAAGTTTTGTGTTTGCGAATCATACCCATGAATGATTCAACCAATTTTACAGCAATTTGGTCAACACGATCGTCGTTATTACCATAGCAAGGGAATTCGCCTTCTATTTCAAAGTCTACTGCGATACCTTGTTCGTTACGGATCGGTTTAACTTTAGCATATTTGATAGCGCTCAAGGAGTCAGCAGCTACAGACAAGCCGGCGATACCACAAGCCATTGTGCGAAGAATATCACGGTCATGAAGCGCCATTTCAATGCGTTCGTAGCAATATTTATCGTGCATGTAGTGGATAACATTCAAAGTATTTACATACAATTTAGCGAGCCATTCCATCATTGGAGTGAAGCGTTTCATAACTTCGTCGTAATCAAGGTATTCAGCAGTAACTGGCAAAAACTCTGGGCCAACTTGAGCGCCTGATTTTTCGTCTTTACCACCATTGATTGCGTACAGAAGTGCTTTGGCAAGGTTCGCACGTGCACCAAAGAACTGCATTTGTTTACCGATTTCCATAGCGGATACACAGCAAGCAATACCGTAGTCATCGCCATAGATCGGACGCATCAAATCGTCATTCTCATATTGAATCGAGCTAGTCTCGATAGATACTTTAGCACAAAATTTCTTGAAGCCTTCTGGCAATTGTTCAGACCAGAGTACAGTCAAGTTTGGTTCAGGTGCAGGTCCAAGGTTGTAAAGTGTGTGCAAGAAACGGAAGCTGTTCTTAGTTACACGAGTTACACCTTGTACGGACATACCGCCGATAGATTCAGTTACCCAAGTAGGGTCACCACTGAACAGATCATTATATTCCGGTGTACGAAGGAACTTCACGATACGAAGCTTCATAACGAAATGGTCAACGAGCTCTTGAGCACCTTCTTCAGTAAGTGTTCCTTCAGCCAAGTCACGTTCGATGTAAGCATCAAGGAATGAAGATACACGTCCAAGGGACATTGCCGCGCCGTCTTGCTCTTTAACTGCTGCAAGATATGAGAAATATACCCATTGGAAAGCTTCCTTCGCCGTGCTGGCTGGTTTGGAAATATCAAAGCCATGCATTTCACCAAGTTGTTTGAGCTCGCCAAGTGCACGAATTTGCTCGGACAACTCTTCGCGAAGACGAATCACATCTTCAACGATTGAATCTACTTCGAGGCTCTTCAATTCTTTTTGTTTTTGTTTGATCAAGAAGTCTACACCGTAAAGGGCTACGCGACGATAGTCACCAATGATACGACCACGGCCGTATGCGTCAGGAAGACCTGTAATAATACCCGCTTTACGAGCAGCTCTCATTTCAGATGTATATGCATCAAATACGCCTTGGTTGTGCGTTTTGCGGATATGCGTAAACATTTCAATAATACTTTCCGGCACATCAAATCCATATGCTTTACAAGCATTAAGTACCATATTAATACCGCCGAAAGGATGGATCGTACGTTGGAAAGGCGCATTACCTTGCACACCTACGATTTGCTCTTTGTCTTTATCCAAGTAGCCAGGAGTGTGGGAAATGATTGAAGAAGGAGTGTTAACATCTACATCCAATACACCGCCCGCTTCTCTTTCTTTCACAGTCAGGTCGGATACAATGTTCCACAATTCTTTAGTATTGCTCGTTGCACCTTGCAGGAACTCTTCGTTTCCTACATAAGGCAAAATGTTAGTGTCAATAAAATTGCGAGTATTGACTTCTGTCATCCATTTACCTTTTTTGAAACCTCTCCAAGCTGTTTGCACGTCTTGTACTTGTTTTGTTTCTCTTTCAATCACCGACATCTTTATTCCCTCCATTTATATGGTTTAGAATACGCGGCTTGAGGTTTATATACCGCGTCTTCTTTGGATCCCTTAAAATTTGTGATAATTTTCACAACTTTGACAACAGTTTTACCCGGTTGTTCACCGAGCTCTTCATTTCTGAATAATTTTGAGGGACCTTATTTATACTTATATGATATACCAAGCCCCTTATAATAAGTGTGACAAATATCACAATTCGAGTGATATTTGTCACTTTTTTCGAGCTATTTGTTCACCTATTCGTCAAATCTTCCGTAGAAAGCATCACGGTATACTTCAGCCAACTCAGTAACTAGTGGCAGCTTCGGATTTGCAGTTGTACATTGGTCTTCAAATGCACGATCAGCAAGGTAATCTACGCGCGATTCGAAGTCTTTTGGATCAAATCCAAGCTCTTGGAAAGTTTCAGGAATACCGAGCTTTCTGTTCAGATCACGGATTGCTTTGATCAAGCTCTTAACGCCTTCTTCTGTAGTACGAGCAGGAAGTCCAAGAATACGTGCGATTTCAGCATAACGCTCGTCAGCCACGAAGCTTCTGTATTTAGGCCAAGCAGCAAATTTCGTAGGCTTCTTCGCGTTATAGCGAATAACGTGAGGCATCAGGATTGCATTAGTGCGTCCATGAGCCGTGTGGTATTGACCGCCCCATTTATGCGCCAAGCTGTGGTTGATACCAAGGAATGCATTCGCAAATGCCATACCTGCAAGCGTCGATGCATTATGCATTTTTTCGCGAGCCAGTTTATCACCAGTCAACGCCGATTGCTCAAGGTATTGGAATACCAATTGAATCGCTTTGATTGCAAGACCATCTGTAAAATCATTAGCCATTACCGACACATAAGCTTCAATAGCATGTGTAAGCACGTCCATACCTGTATCTGCTACAGCAACTTTAGGCAAGCTATATACAAATTCAGGATCGATGATAGCAACATCCGGTGTCAATTCATAGTCTGCCAAAGGATATTTAGTATTACCATTTTCTTTATCTGTAATAACTGCGAACGAAGTTACTTCCGAACCTGTACCCGAAGTTGTAGGAATCGCAACAAATTTCGCTTTTTGACCTAGACGTGGATATTTGTATATACGTTTACGGATATCCATGAATTTTTGTTTCAGGTTGTGAAAATCTGTATCAGGATATTCATAGAACAGCCACATGCCTTTAGCAGCATCCATTGGCGAACCGCCACCAAGTGCGATGATACAATCTGGTTGGAATTTCGCCATTAACTCAGTACCACGTTGTACTGTAGTAGTCGATGGATCTGGCTCAACATCCGCGAATACTTCGATCGCTACCGGAGTTTGACGTTGACGCAAGTAGTGTTCTACTCTTTCAACATATCCAAGTTTAACCATCATAGGGTCAGTAACAATCAGAACACGAGTGATATCAGGCATTTTAGCCAGATATTGAGTTGAGTTTCTCTCGAAATAAATTTTGTCCGGTATTTTGAACCATTGCATATTCACGGTACGACGATTCACCCTTTTCACGTTGATCAGATTGACAGCCGTTACGTTCGACGAAGTCGAGTTGCGTCCATAAGATCCGCAGCCCAGCGTAAGCGAAGGCAGGTTCGTATTATAGATATCACCGATACCGCCTTGCGAAGAAGGTTGGTTAACCAAGATACGGCATGTTGGCATACGATCGGAGAATTTTTGAATAATTTCATCATTATTGGAATGGATAACCGACGAGTGACCCATGCCTCCGAATTGAACAACTTCCAGAGCGCGTTCGATACCTTGCTCAGCAGTTTTAACTTTGTAGCAAGCGAGCACTGGGCTCAATTTTTCTGCAGACAATGGGAATTTAGTCCCAACGCCTTCAATTTCAGCCACCAGGATTTTAGTTCCGGCAGGCACTTCAATACCGCACAGTTCAGCGATTTTTGTAGCAGGCTGTCCTACAATCGTTGGATTTACAGCACATTTATCAGCGATAATTGCTCCAGCAGTCAATTTAGCTGCTTCTTCTTTATTTACAAAGTAACAACCGTTAGCGATCATTTTCTTCTTCACTTGATCGAAGATTGGTTCTTCAATAATAACCGCTTGCTCGGAAGCACAAATCATACCATTGTCAAAAGTTTTCGACAGGATCAGATCGTTAACCGCTTGATCCAGATCTGCAGTCTTTTCAATGAAGCAAGGCACGTTACCAGGTCCTACACCAAGTGCTGGTTTGCCGCAGCTATATGCCGCTTTAACCATTGCCGATCCACCAGTTGCCAGGATACATGCTACATCAGGATGATTCATTAGAGCGTTCGTACGATCCATCGACGGATTCTCAATCCATTGGATACAGTCTGCAGGAGCTCCATGCTTGATTGCTGCTTCCAGAAGGATTTTTGCAGCTTCGGCACTACAACGTTGAGCAGATGGATGGAAACCAAAGATAATCGGGTTACGAGTTTTGATTGCGATCATCGCTTTAAAGATTGTAGTTGAAGTCGGGTTAGTTACTGGAGTAATACCCATGATGATTCCAACTGGCTCAGCGATTTTTTGGAAGCTCTCGTAAGCATTGTCTTCAATAATACCTACAGTTTTGTTGTACTTGATGCTGTTGTGGATGTATTCTGTTGCGAACATATTCTTGATAATTTTATCTTCATATACTCCGCGTCCAGTTTCCTCAACTGCCATCTTTGCGAGATACATATGTTTGTCTAGTCCTGCAAGAGCCATCGCTTGAACGATTTTATCGATTTGCTCTTGATCCAATCCCATGAAAGCTTCAGAAGCTTTTTTCGCCTTATCAATCAGGGTTTGGGTGTACTCTTGTGCATCTGGCTGCGCTTTTGCTGCTGCTTCGTTTTTAACGGCCATCTCTCTCATCCTCCTAATTATAAGTAAAGACTCTCCCCGGAACCTGCACTTTACATCCATTAGTGAAATTATTCACTTGTGGGTTCATCCTTACGAAGCTTTGTGCTTCTCTTTATGGTTGAATCATAACACATAAATTACCTCTTGTATAGTGAATTTTTTCACGTACTTTAAAATCAGTGAAAACTTTCATTTATCATGCTGTGTTTTTTCATTAATGGCCTTGTTTTTTCATTTCGTTCCTTATATTGTAGAAAAGTGATATCTATATGTTTGCGCCGTAGCAGTGTGATATGAAACAGCATATTTATAGGTTTATAAAAGTGAAATTAGTCACAATGTTGAAATTTCGACACTTTTTACGGCTTTACGGTTAACCCAAAACGGCAGAAACGTTATATAATTAATTTAAAATTTTCAGAAAAATTTGGAGTACAAAGGGGAAATCAAAAATGAGTGAAACGTTGAATGCCACCATGCCCCGCGGCAATACGAGCTGCTTTACTGAACAAAACTTCAACCGACTTCTCGTTACTATGAAAGACAAAGCGTATCCTGAGGGCACACATTTGTTCTGGGAGGGCGACTTTTCGGATAAACTGTTCTATATCAAACGCGGACGCGTTAAATTAACCAAATCCACAGATGAAGGCAAAGAGCTTATTCTTTATATGTACGGACGCGGTGATATGGTAGGTCAAGCTGACCCTTTCTTCAGCACCAAGCACAGCTTTACGGCTGAGGTTATTGAGGACAGTGAGATCGGAATTATTGAACAAAAAGATTTGGAAATCATGATTTGCCAGCATTGTGATTTCGCGATTGATTTCATGAAATGGATGGGTATCCATCATCGTCTGACGCAAACCAAGTTCCGTGACCTGATGATGTATGGCAAACCGGGTGCTCTTTGCTCTACTCTGATCCGTTTGAGCAATACGTACGGTGAGCAGCACGGGGACTCCATTCTGATCAATAAGAAAATCACGCATACCGATCTTTCGAATATGATTGGAGCGACTCGCGAAAGTGTTAACCGTATGCTTAGCGATCTTCGCAAAAAGGATGCCCTTGAATATGAGAACGGCATGATCGTAATCAAGGATCTCGTTATGCTGCAGGATATTTGCCACTGCGAGTTATGTCCAAATGAAATTTGCCGTATCTGATAAAAAGGCATAATAAAACCCAGGAAAGGTCTGAAGCCTCCTGGGTTTGTGTGTACGTCTTAGCCTCTGCCAACATTTTGCTTGACTGCCTTGATGGCCCGTAGTGACAGGAAAAAGCACAGCAGCAGCACGAAAGACGCTGATAAAAACGGAAAAGTGACATCAATGTCAAACAAGAAGCCTGCTATTATTGGTCCGGCGATGTTGCCCAGACTGGTAAAGGCAGAATTCAGTCCTGCAATGTATCCTTGCTGATTGTCAGCTATTTTGGAAATTTGCGTGCTTATCGTCGGCCGCAAAATATCTATCGATAAGAAAACGATGAACGTTACAAGTACAATCAGCCAGTATTTATGCACCACGAGCGTCAGCGCAACCGACAAGCTAGCCACGATCAAGCAGAAGGACACGACCTTCTCTTCCCCGAACGTCTTCAAAATCCAGCTGAAAATGGTCACCTGCACGACAGCTCCTGAAATTGAGCCGAAGGTGATAATAAAGGCAATATCCTTGGCAGTAAACCCGAAGCGATGATCCACAAACAATCCGAAAACAGTCTCATAATTGGCAAGTCCAAAGGCCGAAACAAACACGATGATCAAGCTCAAGAAGTAAGGTTCACGGACCGATTGCAGCAACTGACTCACAAGGCTTTCCTTTTTTGCAGGTGCAGAGGATGATTCAGGAGCTTTCTTGCCGGCAGAAGCTTCAACTGACGACTTCGACTCCGGCAGAACAAACAAGGTAACGACTGCGGCAACTAAACCGGCGACTGCAGCTCCATAAAAAGGAACGCGAATCCCGAACTCGGCAATATATCCGCCGATCCCCGGGCCAATAATAAATCCGGTAGTAATGGCTGCGTTAATGTAGCCCATTCCTGTAGCCCGGTCCTCATTTGTTGTAACGTCTGCCGTATAGGCCATAACGGAAGGCATTATTAGCGCAGCCCCTATTCCTCCAAGCATTCGCGCAGCAAACAGCAGCACAGCACTGCTTGCGTAACCGAACAGCCACTCGGACAATGCAAAAATAAGCATTCCGGCCACAATGATTTTTTTACGTCCCAATCTGTCCGACAATCTGCCGGCTATAGGTGAAAAGATAAGCTGTGTTAAAGAAAATGCCGCCACCATCAAGCCTACAATACTGCCGCTGATATTCAATTCCGTCATGTATGTGGGCATGATAGGTATGACTAGACCGATACCTGTAAAAATTATAAATATGTTGATCATAAGGAGCAAAATAGCTCCTCTGTTTCTTAATAGTAATGCCATAAAAGTTAACCTCTCTAGTTCTATTCAAGTTGTTATGGTGATGCTGTTAATTAAGCTTTTGCTATACCATGAAGGAGAACATTGAAGGCTAAACGATACAAATCAAGAGTCGCCTTCGCCCCTTCCTTCTTCTTACGGGACATTTGTCCAAGTCCAATAATTAAGCTCTCCAGTATGATCGAAATATCGTTTACATCCTGAGCTTTGAACTCCCCACGGTCTATCCCCTGCTGCAGCAGCTCCCTGTTGAATTTAAGATGCCGCTCCAGCATCTCGTTCATACGTTCTTCAACTTCACTGGTCTTCTCTTCATTGTCAAAAAATTCGTCAGCCGCCGATGTGAGCGGATGATTCAAATCGTCCAAAACCAAATGCTCCGCAATCCCGTAAAGCTTCTCTATTGAGGTTGTATAGCTTGACTCCTTCTCTCTCCACTTGGTTTCCCATTCCTGATCCCATTCATTGATGAGATGCAGAAACAATCCTTCTTTGCTTTTAAAATGATAATAGATGTTTCCTTTACTGCTCCCGGTGGCCTCCACTATATCCTCAATGGAGGTTGCCTTGTATCCCTTCTGAACAAACAATGACCGTGCAGCCTCTGCTACTCTGTTCTTGGTTTGCTCACTTTGAAGCTGTTTTTTGTTCATATTCAACCATTCCCACCTCCAAATCATTTTTACAATAATACTGAACGTTCGTTCTATATTAACAGAGGAAACAAGGTATTGCAAGCAGAGCTAAAAAGCCTGCAAGGATGCAGGCTTTTAGGGATGTGTCCGTCTATTTCTTCCGAACAGGGGATATAAACCAATAGGCCATTCCGACAAAGAGCACTCCGCCAACTATGTTGCCGAGAGTAACAGGGATCATGTTATTAAACCACCCCGCCAGGGTTACGGTATCGGGATGATTTGGCAGAAGCACAGAAAGGCTAAGCAGCGTCATATTCGCTACACTATGTTCATACCCGCTGGCAATAAAGGCGTACAGACACCACCAGATTAGAACTAGCTTTGCGATATCTTCTTTGGTTCGATTAGCCATCCACAGAGCCAGACAAACCAGCCAGTTACATAATATTCCGCGAAAAAACAATTCCGAGAACGGCGCGCCCATTTTCTTCGCTGAGACGGCAAAGACAAGATGTTCGGGTGACGCTGTCTTAAAGAGTCCTGTACCGACGACGAGCAAAGCCAACACAACTGCGCCGGCCAGATTGCCAAGAAACACCAGAGTCCAGTTCTTAAGCGTGTCACCTACCGTCGTTCTTCTAGCAAGCGTGCTTACCGTAAAAAACATATTGTTTCCTGTAAACAGCTCAGAACCGGCGAATACCACCAAGGTGAGCGCAAGTCCAAAGGACATCCCCATCAGCATGCTTTGAAAGGGTGATTTAGCTGCTGCTAACGGAGCACCGATACTGAATATTAAAATAATACCTAACCCGACATAAGCTCCCGCCAGCATAGCGGATACAAAATATTTGGGCAAGCTTTCATTCATCTTCTCTTTTTTCTTGACTGCCGCTTCTACGATCGCCTCCACATTTTGCGTAAACATCCCTATTTCCTCCCCTAATGTCAGACAGCTTAATTTCATGAATGCTTATGCCTTCTGCAATTGGTCTGTTGCGATAAACACCTGCTCCTCTTCGATTTTGACAGGGAACATTTGCACTTGGCCCGTATCCGGGGCTTGAACAAGTCCCGTAGTTAGATCTATCTTCCAGTCATATAACGGATCATACAAGTAATGACCTGACACTATACCTTCAGCTAAAGGCCCCCCTTTAGGATGAGGGGTTTGATTCAAGACTGCGAATATCCGATTGTCCGAGAGGCGAAACACTGCGATTTGCTGTCCGGCAACTTCAACAACGCGACCGATTTGCACTAGAAATTGGTTTAACGGACCTACAGGGTAAAATGTCATCCTCGATTACTCCCTTCTTATTTATATAGGCTTAAAGCTGATTGCTCATTTCCAAGCCATTAAACAGCTTGCTGCTTTGCTCTTTGTCACGCAGAGCCTTCTTCCAAGGGTCCTCCACTTGCTGTAATGCAAATTCTATACGCTCCATGAGTACCTTGCGTTCTTCCAAATCATCCACAACTACCACTTTGATCTGATCCAGACCGATTCGCTCCACCCATTCCGAGGTTCTCTCCAGATAGTTCCCTGTTTCCCGGTAGAACTGCATAATAGCTCCACATATTTCAATGAGCTCTTCATCGGTCTTAACTTTGCAGAGCGAATCAGCGAGCCGCGCCTTAATACCGCCATTCCCGCCGACAAAAATTTCCCAGCCGCCGTCATTGCCGACGATACCGATATCTTTTGTACAGGACTCTGCGCAGTTCCGCGGACAGCCGTTAACAGCCATTTTAAATTTGGCAGGGAAATCAAGCCGTTCAAACTTACGCTCCAAAATAGCTCCCATCTCCATCGAATCCTGTGTTCCAAAGCGGCAGAACTGCGAGCCTACGCAGGTTTTTACCGTGCGCAGCGATTTGGCATAGGCGTAACCTGACGGCATATCGAGCTCTTCCCACACCTTAGGCAAATCCTCCTTCTTCACACCGATCAAATCCAGCCGCTGACCACCCGTTACTTTTACAACCTTCACATCATATTTCAACGATACGTCTGCGATTTTCTTCAGATCCTCCGGTGTTGTAACCCCGCCGTACATCCGCGGTACAACGGTGTAGGTACCGTCTTTTTGAATATTGGCATTCATTCTTTCATTGACAAAGCGTGATTGCTTCTCATCCTCATGCGTATCAGGATTCAGCATGCCCAGGTAGTAGTTAATTGCCGGGCGGCATTTCGAGCAGCCCTCAGGCTGGCTCCAGCCAAGCACATTCATCACTTCTTTGGTCGTCTGCAGACCTTTTCCCTTAATCTCAGCAACAATCTCATCACGGCTTAACGTGGTACATCCGCATATCCCTTGTTTTGCTGACGTCTTGAAGCCATCACCAAGCACAAATTGCAAAATTTGCTCAACAACCGGCTTACAGCCGCCACATGAACGTGTAGCTCCAGTACAAGCTTTAATTTCATCTACAGTTGTCAAGCCTTGGTTGGTGATTACGTCAACGATCGTTCCTTTGGTTACCCCGTTACAGCCACAGACAATTTCATCATCGGACATCGTGTCGACCTGGATTCCTTTTTTTCCTTCGCCTCCACAGCAGCCTGTACCCATAAGTGAAGCATATAGTTCGTCCGTCATAACAGTCTTCTGCTTAATCAGCTTTTGCAGCTGGGCGGAATCCGTAATATCTCCGAACAGCACGGCCCCAACCATCACATTGTCTTTCAGTAAAATCTTCTTATAGGTGCGTTTCCAATCATCCTTGCTGGAAATCACCGTATGCTCAGGACCATCGATAAACTCTCCCGTCGAAAATACGTCTACGCCGGATATTTTAAGCTTGGTTGACACAACCGAGCCTTCATATGGAGCTGTCTCTATACCGGAAATATGCTTTGCCAAAATCATGCCTTGCTCGAACAATGGAGCGACGAGTCCGTAGCAGTTTCCGCGATGCTCTGTGCATTCACCTACCGAATACACGCCGTCCATCGTGGTTTGCAGGTAGTCGTTAACTACGATCCCGCGATTTACTTCAATCCCGCTTGCCTTCGCCACTGCTGTGTTAGGCTTAATTCCGACAGCCATAACAACAAATTCTGCTTCAAGCACTGTATCATCGGCAAAGCGAAGACCGCTCACTCTTGTTTCTCCAAGTAATTCTACGGTTTGAGCACCCATTTTAAATTTAATTCCTTGACGCTCCAGCTCCGCCTTCAGCATGGAAGCAGCTTGATGATCCAACTGGCGTTCCATCAAATCCTCCATTAAATGAACCACTGTTACATCCATCCCGAGCTGAACGAGACCCTTCGCCGCTTCCAGCCCCAATAAACCACCGCCAATGACGGCTGCCTTACGGTAGCTTTGAGCCGCTTGAAGCATTTGGTTGCAGTCTGCGATATCCCGAAAACCAACTACACCCTCTTTATCACTGCCCGGGATCGGAAGAATAAACGAATTGGAGCCTGTTGCTAGAATTACCTTGTCAAAAGGCACCTTCAATCCATCTTCAGTTACTACTTCTTTATTAAGCTCATCAATTTTAGCTACAGCCTGCCCCATATGCAGAGTGATCCCGTTATCTTTATACCAATTCAAATCATTCAGGACGATATCATCAATTGTTTTACTTCCTTCAAGCACATAGGAGAGCATGATCCGATTGTAATTCGGATGCGGCTCACTACCTATTACTGTAATGTCAAATCTGGTGGTTAATTTTAATATTTGCTCGACCGCACTAATTCCCGCCATACCATTGCCGATTACGACTAGCTTTTCTCTATCATTTCCCATTTGAATGGCCTCCTTCAGAAATACGGTTACTAAGAGTATATGTTCATACAAAAAGAGCATTTGTGATTCCATTCACAATAAATGTGAAATGAATCACTTGTTTTGTCACAATTAACTTTGAATTTACGTAGTAAAGTGCAAATTATAGTGCAATTACTATTTGACAAACCTATTGATAACGCGGGAACAGAATATTGTTCTCCAGATGTACATGCGTAAACGTCATTCCCTCCAGCTCTTCCAGACGGGCATATGTTGTCCGATATGTCGTACAGGCATGAGCGGGTGGCTGAAAATCTCCCGTTACTTCACGCAGCTTCTTCAAAATTGCACCTGCTGCATCATGCTCAGCCTCAAGCTCATTTATTGCAGCAAGAAGCTTAACCAGTACCTCTTGATCTTGACCAAGCTCCCAATTGATCATTTTAGGAAAAACCGTAGCTTCCTCTTTATCAGTATGTTCCAGCAGTTCTTGACGCAATTGCCCAAATAAGCGCTCCACCTCCAATAGATGAGCATCCGAGTCTCCATGAACACGCGCTACCTTAGTGACTCCCTTCTGAATTTCAGGCAGCTCTTCACGCAAATAGCGGTGATGCTTATCAACGATATGCTGGATCAAGTCTTCAGATTTTGCATCTACCCATGAATCCCCCTCCTCAATTTGAGGATGGTTAGCAGCCAGCTCCGCCAGTTCCTTTAACAGCTGATCAATAGGCAAATTTCTCTCTAATGCAGCGTCTTGAAGAGGACGATTCCCTCCACAGCAAAAATCTATTTTCTGTTTCCGAAAATAATCAGCTGATTTAGGAAAGCGAAGCACTATATCGCGAATGATCATATTTTCCTGTAGATTTAGTTCAGTCTTTGCCATTATATTTCCCTCCGAATGGTTAGTTAATTGTCTATGATCATCCTACTTTACCTGCATAGGGCGCTTTGTGATTGCACTCACTTAAGATACGAAACAACGGTGAAAAAAATAAAAGACCTCCCTATTAAAGGAGGCCTTTATGTTCTTCTTATTCAATTGTACAGTAATTTAAGACTTCAAAATATCATGGTCAACATAGCGCTCTCCATTCAGCTCGCTGATCAATTCGATAGCGACCTTAGCGCCGTCTCCCGCCGTAATAATCGTGTGTACGCTTACACCTGCGATCGTTCCAGCCACCCAAACTCTCGGTTTGCTAGTACGACCAAAGCCGTCTGTCTCAACAACGGTTTTGATTCGAGGCTCTCTGCCGTCAATTAGCGTTAATCCAATAGAACTGGCTAATTCTGTAACAGCACCTGTAGCCAAAATAATGTGGGAAGCTTCATAGCTGCGGCCGGATTCCGTTTTCACGGTAACCTTTTCTCCACCGTTCGTGTCCACGACCGTCACTTTTTCTTCAATAAATTTGGCACCGAATTTTTCGGCCTGCTCGCGTCCGATCTTCAACAAATCCGGACCTGAGATATCTTTCGCACCATAATGGTTCTCAATCCATGCCCGTTTCGTCATACTGGCATTGCTATCAAGAACAAGCGTCTCTTTTCCCGCTTTTGCCAAAAATAAAGCTGCACTGGATCCTGCTGGTCCCGCTCCGATCACTATTACCTCAGCCACAAATACACCTACTTCCTTTATTATTCGTGCCGCTCCGTCACAGGTTACGGCACGTAAGACTACTCAATCCATTCCTCGGCCCAGCATTGAACCTGCTGCATAACCGAGCGAAGCGCCCGACCTTTATCAGTCAGCTCATATTCAATTCTTACCGGAGTCTCCGGGTACACATGCCGGATGAGGATGCCTTCATTCTCCAAATCCTTCATCCGTTCAGACAACATCTTATCGCTCATCGAAGGAATACCGTGTGATATATCTTTAAATCGCTTGGGACCGGTCATTAATGTATGAATAATTAGGCCATTCCAACGTTTTCCCAGAAGAGAAAATGCGGATTCAAACCTCGGACACATTGCAAAACCGTTGTTATCCATTTTTTATCACCTCTTTGTATTCAAACATAATGCTCATCCTATTTTAAATAAGCAAACTGTAATCGTTCTGAACTTACAATTAGTTAGTATATTTCAGTTTAGCATACTTTTTCTTTTTTTTACACAACAATTATATTTGATTATACATGATCTCTCCAATATGAAAAAGCGACCACCTAAAGGTAGTCGCTATTAGTATATTTCTCTCGTTATGATTTATACCCACCACATGTCAGCTGCGGAGTCTTCAATGAGAATCTGCTGCAGGTTGCGAACGGCCTTGGTAAAGCCCTCCTCGATGGACATTAAACCGTCCTCATGCTCAATGCTTACAGCATAGTCATAGCCTTGAAGCCTTAGAGCACTGATAATGTCAGCCCAGGTTTTAATATCATGACCATACCCGACCGTACGGAACTGCCAAGCGCGATCCAGCATTTGAGTATACGGCTGCATATCAGTGATACCGTGCTTGTTCACGTTAACCGGATCAATCGTCGTATCCTTGGCATGGAAGTGATGAATGGCTCCCGCCCGACCGAGTATATTAACGGCTTGCACCGGATCGATGCCTTGCCACCACATATGGCTCGGGTCCAGGTTCGCCCCGATGACCTCACCCGCCGCTTCGCGCAGACGAAGCAGGGTTGCCGGGGTATGAACGGAAAATCCGCCATGAAGCTCAAGACCGATTTTTACGTTATGGTCAGCCGCATATTTCCCCCACTCGGTCCAATATGGAATCACTTTATTTTCCCACTGCCAGGTCAGGATTTCCTGAAAATCATTAGGCCATGGGGCTACCGGCCAGTTAGGATATTTCGCATCCTCATGATCGCCCGGGCAGCCGGAAAATGTATTGACAACCGGTACTTCCAGCAGCTCTGCCAGCTGAACTGTTTTAACATAAGTATCGTGAAATTCCTTTGCAATCGCTTTTTGCGGGTGAAGCGGGTTGCCATGGCAGCTAAGTGCACTAATGATCAGACCGCGCGATTCTACAGCCTTCTTAAATTCATCCCGCGCTGCTTTATTTTCCAGTAATAAATCCGGATTGCAGTGCGCGTTGCCAGGATACGCTCCTGTTCCGATTTCCACTGCCTTCAAGCCTTGTGAAGCTGCTATATCAAGCGCCTCTTCAAATGGTTGTCCGCCGAATAAGACAAGAAACACGCCTAACTTCATTCTGATTCCTCCAGTGCTATAATGGACTTCCTTATTAAAAGGTTAATCAAAATATACGGTTTTGCCTGTTTTCGCCGACTCATAAATAGCTTCCAAAATCTCGGTTACAACGAGAGCCTGCTCAGGCTTAACAATCGGCTCCTTATCTTCAAGTATCGCTTGGACCCAAGCTTTTGCTTCACGAGTCGAGTCAGTTTCCTCTTGTCCTTGGAAGAATGCCACTCCACCCGAACCAAGATCTACCTTTGTCTCATACAAGCGACTGAGCTTCTCTCCGTTTATTCTCAATCCATCCTTCATATCAGCCCCCGCTTCTGTACCGCACAGGAGTGTTTTGGCCTCGGAAAAATCCAGTACATTAAGCGCCCAGCTCGATTCAAGCATAATTGTTGCACCGTTCTTCATTGTAATGAAACCAAATGCAGAATCCTCAACCTTAAATTCCTCGGGGTCCCAAGGTCCAAATGCATTTGCAGCATTTTCCCGACTGCCTAATTTATGAAACACGGAGCCTGTTACGCTTTTCGGTTCATAGTTGTCCATGAGCCATAATGTAAGATCAAGAGCATGTGTACCGATATCGATAAGCGGCCCGCCGCCTTGTTTTTCTTCGTCAAGGAATACGCCCCATGTCGGAACTGCACGACGTCTTAATGCAATAGCTTTACCGAAGTAAATGTCGCCAAGCTCTCCGGCTTCACACATTTGCTTCAAATACAGACTGTCGCTACGGAAGCGATTTTGATACGCGATGCTCAGTTTTTTTCCTGTTCTTTTCGCCGCATCCAGCATTTGACGAGCTTGCTCCGTCGTTTTTGCCATCGGCTTTTCACACATCACATGACGGTCGGATTCAAGCGCAGCCACCGTAATTTCAGCATGGGAATCATTTGGCGTACATACATGCACAACTTCTATGTCAGTCTCTGCGAGCAGCTTGCGGAAATCAGTAAATACTTTAGCCCCCTCCGCACCATACTGGACTGCCGCTTTCTCAGCACGCTCTTCAACAATATCGCAGAAAGCGACCATTTCTACCTCCGGTAATTTTGCCAAGCTCGGTAAATGCTTGCCGTTGGCAATTCCTCCGCACCCAATAACGGCAACCTTTAAAATTCTAGACATGAACCTTTCCTCCATTAATTGCGTATTGTTTGACCCATTCCATGCTTTCAGCAATACTGTCCATCGAATTACCTGCACAATAATCCTGTTCAACGATCAACCAGGCGACTCCGTGATCTACTGCCGCATTTGCGATAGCCTCGACGGCAATCTCACCTTTACCAAGCTCAACTGTTTCTGCTGCTCCATCCTCTTTGGTGATCATATCTTTTAAATGAAGCAATGGAAGTCTTCCGCTGTATTTAGCGATGTATTTCAAGGGATCAAGCCCTGCATAAGCTACCCAACAGGAATCCAGCTCTACCTGCAGTAAATCGGCAGGAACATGCCCGTAGATTGCATCCAATGCCGGTTGATTATCGTAGTGAATCTCCAGCTCGAATTCATGATTATGGTAGCACAGCACCATACCCTCTTCAGCACAGCGTTTACCAATCATTTTCAAATCAGCGATTACTTCATCCCATTTATTTCGATCTTCCTCTGCTAAAAAAGGAACTACAAGAAAACGATTTCCAATCGCTTTATTAAAAGCGATTTCTTCTTCCAATGCATCGCGGAGTCGTGCATAGGGTCTATGCGCCCCAACAACCGCTAGTCCGGTTTCGTCCAGTATCGCTTTTACTTGCTCTTGTGTGCGACCATAAAAATCAGCAAATTCTACACCTTGATATCCCAGCGCGGCAATTTTACGAAGCGTACCCTCAAAATCCTTCTCCAGTTGATCCCGAACAGTATAAAGCTGCAATCCTACTTGTGTCATAATTATTCACCCCATTTAATTAATAGTTATTACGTGGTTTTCTGATTTCTTATTAAGCATGTCTGTAGTTGATAATTCGATATGACGTCCTTCACGTGAGGATGACTCAAAAGCATGCATGGCTTCAAGCACATGATAAGCAATGAGTCCGCTTGCCCGATGCTCGCGTCCCTCGGATATAGCTCTTACCATATCCTCAATTCCGCGGCCCCGCTCATTTGGCCCTCCATTAAAGATCGGCTGAATCATCTCCCACTCCTCAGAACCATGACGCCGTATTTTCACGTCACCATCAAAGGTGTTCGGGTCAGGAACCAATAGCGTTCCCTTAGTCCCATAGATTTCGATCCATGGCAAGGTGCTTCCGCCAGAAATATCAAAGCTCGTCACCAACGTCCCTATTGCACCGCTTGAAAAATCAAGATTGCCGCTGTAATGCGTCGGCGTATTGACTTGAATAACTGCTCCGGCTCTAGGCCCTGACTGCACAACGCGTTCGGGAACGCTGCTTCCGACGGAGCCGCTAATTCGTCTGATGGGTCCCAGCAATTGAACAAGTGCTGTTAAATAGTAAGGTCCCATATCGAACATGGGTCCTCCACCGGCAGCATAGAAAAAGTCCGGATTTGGATGCCAGCGTTCAGGACCTGATCCCATCATAAAGGCAGTAGCTGCAACAGGTTGACCGATTAGGCCCTGCTCAATGACATGTCTGCAGGTTTCTATCCCTGCACCCAAAAAAGTGTCTGGTGCGCAGCCTACACGAAGGTGGCGGGATTCCGCCAATTGGAGCGTAAGCTTGGCTTCCTCCAAAGTGATCGATAACGGCTTCTCGACATACACATGCTTGCCATGGTCAAGAATAGCGAAATTAATTGCAGCGTGTGACGAAGGAATCGTTAAATTAAGAATAAGCCCGATTTCCTTGCACTCCAGCATCTCCTCCACTGTGAATACGTTTTCAATCGCGAATTCCTCTGCTCTTTCATGAGCTTTTTCCGGCAGTAAATCAGCAAGAGCGTATATTTCAACAACCTCACTATTGCTCAAATAATTCAAATACGCTGGACTAATGTTGCCGCACCCGATCATGCCCATTTTCATTTTTGTCATTCCCATCACTCCTAAGAAGCGATATTGATGTGAGTTATTGATGTGAGTTAACTCTTACTCATGGTATTTCAAAATAAGCTATTGTAAAATGAATAATATGATCTAAACATGAACAATCTGGTCATTATTTTTTATAAATCTTTGGAGGATAACGTTTGTGGATAATCACAACTTGAATATACTGACATCCGGCTATGCTGTGCACCGCAAACCGGTTCATATGATTCATTCGGAGGGTCTTGATCACTACCTGATTCGACTGCAAACCTCCGGTAAATGCCGAACACGGCTGGATGGAAAATTAGAGCTGTTAGAGCCCGGTGACGTACTTTTGGTTGCCCCGAAGGAACCATACGAGTTAATCGTTGATGCGGAAGAAAATCAGCTTGGAGAAATTATGGTTTCCAGCAGTGATTATTATATTTTTCTCATTGGAGGCTGGATCGATAACTGGTGGAAAAAGCAAAAAAGGCCTAACAAAGCTAGAGTTCATCTATCTGAAGGGATCGTTGGCGCATTCCGCCAAATCATGCTGGAGCAGCAGCGTATCTCCAATCCATCTCCAGAAATTGCTGAATATTATTTAAAAATACTGTGCATGGATATCGACCGTAATTTATTACAGCAGCCGCTAAAGGCCTATCCAACTTATCTTGCCCATCGCCTAAAGAATTATATAGAAGAAAATGCTGCATTTCCTTTTAAGCTTGAGGATGCAGCATCACATGTCGGAATCAGCGTATCCCGCGCAGTGCATTTGTTTAAAGATACGTTTAACACCAGCATGATTCAGTACACTTTGGAGGTTAGGCTGAATATGGCGAGAGAACGAATCATATTCAGTCCGCTCTCTTTGGAGCATGTTGCCGAGAGCTCCGGCTTTCCCAGCTACAATTATTTCCATAAGGTTTTTCGCAAGCGCTACGGTATGTCCCCGAAGCAATACAGACTGAATGCGCGGGCTAATGGAGGATAGAGCAAAAATAGTCGAACAAGTACACTACTCCTTGTTCGACTACCCACATCCATCTTCTTATGCTATTATTTTGCACCTTGATTTGCTAAACGAAGATGCTCTTTTTTTCTTTTGATTTTGGTTCCAATACCAACTACTGCAATAATGGCTAATATTTCAAACCCGTATTTGATCCAGCCGTTAACGAAAAATTGATCGATCAGCGGTTCGGCAACCAGCATTTTTGCAGCCGTCCAAGCTAATACTGCAGCACCGATTGTAATGACAATCGGAAAGCGCTCCGTCAGCTTCAAGATCATTGTGCTACCCCATACCATAATCGGAACCGACACTGCCAGTCCAATAACGACGAGCAGGAAATCTCCATGAGCTGCTCCAGCAACTGCCAATACGTTATCAAGCCCCATCATCGTATCTGCAATTATTATTGTACGAATTGCAGCCCACATTTGATTTCCGGCACTAATTTCATGGCTCTTCTCATCGATAAGCAGCTTATAAGCAATCCACAATAGAGCAAGCCCGCCGACCATTCGTAATCCGGGGATGTTGAGCAATTGTACGACAAGCAGGGTCATGATGACCCGAACCACAATTGCACCCACCGTACCCCACATAATTACTTTCCTTTGATCCTGCTTAGGCACATTGCGAGCAGCCAATCCAATTACAATCGCATTATCGCCCGCTAACACCAGATCAATCAAAATAATCGATAATAACGCCATCCAAAAATCCAGTGTCATAATGTCCACTGCCTTCTCACCTCTCCTTTATTGTTTCTCTTCCATACCTCTGGCATCCGCGCAAATATAAAAACGCCGTGTCCGTATTGGGCACGACGCATTTTCGCATCAAAAAAGACCTTCACCCAATACTGACACCGGGCAAAGGTCTCGCTAACAACATTAATCGTTGTCAATAAAGCCGGGGATGCTATCCCGTAGTGACGACTTTATTGTTATAAGCTACTCCCCTTTGTGGGAACCATGCATGTTTTATTGGAATCATTATAGCATGGCTATTTCGATAACGCTATATTTTTCTGGAGCGTTTTTTTGGGTTTCTTCCAAAAAAACGATATAATGTAACCATAAAGCCCCATCATTATATAACGCCATATCGAAACGGAGGGAGAAATATGAATCGAACGCCATCCTCGGAACTAGAGTTAGCTACCTTTGCAGGCGGCTGTTTCTGGTGCATGGTGTCACCTTTTGAACAACTGCCTGGCATTCACGGAATCGTCTCCGGCTATATCGGAGGACATACTGAGAACCCGACCTATGAACAAGTCTGTTACGGTGGAACCGGGCACTATGAAGCGGTTCAAATCACATTTAATCCTGTCATTTTCCCTTATCGAAAGCTGCTTGAGCTATTCTGGCAGCAAATCGACCCTACGGATGAAGGCGGTCAATTTCACGATCGGGGCGAATCATATCGGACAGCGGTCTTTTATCATAATGAACGGCAGCACGCAGAGGCCGAGCAATCCAAAGCTGCCCTTCAGGAGAGCGGAAGGTTTGATAAGCCTATCGTCACAGAAATTTTGCCTTCTGCCCATTTTTATCCGGCTGAAGAATATCACCAGGATTACCATAGAAAAAAGCCCGCTCACTACAAACGCTACCGTGTCGGCTCAGGTAGGGAGGAGTTTATCTCGCAGCACTGGTCCAAGCCCGCTAATTCCGATGAATTAAAAAATCGCCTGAACAAAATTCAATACGAAGTAACGCAAAATAACGGAACTGAACGAGCCTTTACCGGACAATATTGGAATCATACCGATGAGGGAATTTACGTGGATATTGTTTCGGGAGAGCCCTTGTTCAGCTCCCGTGATAAATACGATGCCGGCTGCGGCTGGCCAAGCTTCACTCGCCCTCTGCGTGAATACAGTATTAAGGAAAAAATCGATACCAGCCATTACATGGTGCGTACGGAGGTCCGCAGCCGGGAGGCCAATTCTCATCTCGGTCATGTTTTTGATGATGGTCCGCAGCCCTCAGGTCTCCGATACTGCATTAATTCCGCCGCACTTCGCTTCGTTGCCAAAGAGGATCTGGAGAAAGAAGGCTACGGCGAGTATCTGCAATTGTTTGAATAACAGCAACCAACTAAAAAAAGAAAACGGCTAAGCCTTGGGCTTAAGCCGTTTTCTTCTTCATGCCATAAGTAACATGGCGTGGTGCAGGTACTGGTGCTATATCTCTGCGTCCATATTGTACAGTCCAGGTAATCATTTTACCGGAGATCAATACAGCCAGAATCGTAAACATCGTTTCTTTAAAAGGTAAGAAAAACAACGATACCATCAATACGAACGCGTCCATCATAATGAACACTGTTCCAATTTTGATGCCCGACCATTCGCTAACGAGCGTTGACAAAACATCATCTCCACCAGTTGCTCCACCCACACGCAGTACTAAACCTGCCCCGATTCCGGTAAACACACCCGACAGCAAAGCTGCCAATGGCAGGTTATGCAGATTCATAGACAGCGGCGAGAACTGCTCGCATAACTCGTAAAATACGGAAAACGACATAGCAGCAATTAAGGTATTAATGATAAATCTCCGGCCCTTCAAAAATAAAGCGACAATAATAATCGGAACATCCATTAAAATCATCGTCAATGCTGGCGGCAAATCGAACAAATATTTGCCAATGAGGGCCAAGCCAACAAATCCGCCTTCGGACAAGCCATTCTGAAAATTAATGTGGTAATACGAAAAAGCCAGTAAAAAAGATCCGAACACCATCGTAACTAACTGTCTAACATCAATTTGCCATTCTTTCTTCCTCATTAGGAATCCCTCTTATCGTAGTTAGGTTGACCTTACGGCAACTCCCTACGAAGAAGGTCCTGGAAGACTCAATCCTTCGCATCGTTACACTCTTCTTTCGTAGGGTTGTTGGCCTTAAACCGACGCTCCACGAAAAAAGCTAAGTGTAAGAGAGATCACAACGTTTCCAAATCGTCCTTGGGGAATTCGTCCTTCGGGAACACATGGTATCCTGATCCTTTCTGTTTTTTGTCTATTCATATTATAACACAATTTCGTTTATGACTGAACCGCCTGTCGCCAATGAAATTATATTTTTTAAAAATTAAATGTATTGTGTGATTAATTTCATTGCAAAATAAACCAAATTCACATTTAAGACCACATTGATGTGACGAAGCTCACAATTACCTCCATCGCCTGCTGCCTATACTTGTAAAGTAAGCGATATTCCAAAGAAAGAGGGTACCAACATGCTAGATTCAAAAACGATAGATATCATTAAGTCAACGGTTCCGGTGCTTGAAATTCATGGAGAAACGATTACCAAAACATTTTATCAGACCATGTTTAAAAATCATCCAGAGCTGCTTAACATTTTTAATCACGCCAACCAACGTCAAGGAAAACAACCAACAGCTCTCGCAAATGCAGTATACGCCGCAGCGGCACATATTGACCGTCTCGAAGAAATCCTTCCCGTTGTCAGAGGAATCGCCCAGAAGCATCGTGCACTTGGTATACAGCCAGAGCATTACCCGATTGTTGGCGAAAATCTGCTGGCAGCGATTAAAACGGTCCTCGGTGAAGCCGCAACCGATGAAATCATTGATGCATGGGCAAAAGCATATGGTGTTATTGCGGATGTGTTTATCAGTGTGGAGGCTGAAATGTACGATCAAGCCGAGCAGCAAAAGGGCGGGTGGAGAGGATTTCGGCGGTTTGTTGTGGATCGCAAAATAAAGGAAAGCAATGTGATTGCCTCATTTTATTTAAAGCCTGAAGATGGCGAAGAAATTGCACCATATGAGCCAGGGCAGTATATTACCGTACGCGTAAAACCGGAGAATCAGGAGTTTGTACATCTTCGCCACTACAGCCTCTCCACGTCTCCTGGTCATCCCTATTATCGTATTTCTGTGAAAAGAGAAGAGGCAGTTAATAACCAGCCTGCAGGAGTGGTCTCAACTTATCTCCATCAAGAGATTCATGAAGGCGACATTGTGGAGATCAGCGCCCCGGCCGGAGAATTCATTCTTGATCAATCGCAGCAAAATCCTGTCGTACTTCTTAGTGGCGGAGTAGGGTTGACACCGATGGTCAGTATGCTGGAAGCACTTCTGGGGAATGACAGCAAGCGTGAGGTTACTTTCATTCATGCAGCGCGTTCAGGCGAATTTCATGCTATGAAGGAACATATAGCTGACCTGGATCGCCAATATGAGCAGCTTCATTCATATGTAATCTATGAGTCTCCTGCAGCAGGTGAGCATTACGATAAATCCGGTTACATCGATTTACCCTGGCTCAAGACCGTTGCCAATGCTGAAGCAGACTTTTATTTCTGCGGTCCTACTCCATTCATGCGCACAGTCAATCTTGCCCTCAAAGAATGGGGAATACCGCAGGAACGCATCCATTTCGAGTTTTTTGGTCCGGCGGGCAGTCTCGATTAAGTTTTGATCGAAATGCCATGAGATATTTGCGATTTTCAATTAGAATTAGAAAATAGAATTAGAAAAAATGCAAATCTGCAGTTTTTTCCATCCATATCGCTGCTCCACATCGAAAAACCTGCAAATCTGCAGGTTTTTTAATTCCTTTTGCCTAAAACCTGGAATCGCGCTCTAAAAAACTGCATATTTGCAGCAATTACGCTAAACGATTCTCAAAGTGTGGAAAAAGATGTATTATTGCAGGAATTTTGCTGCGTGCTATCATGTGCTATTACGTGCTATTACGTGCTATATGAAAGCATGGTGATTAGCTATGTGAGCATTACGATTCGTTTATGGAACTAAGCAGCTCGCTGTAGAGCATTACGATCCGTTTACTGAACTAAGCAGCTCACTGTGGAGCATTACAATCCGTTTATGGAACTAAGCAGCTCGCTGTAGAGCATTACGATCCGTTTACTGAACTAAGCAGCTCACTGTGGAGCATTACGATCCATTTACGGAACTAAGCAGCTCGCTGTGGAGCATTACGATCCGTTTACGGAACTTAACAGCTAGCTGTGGAGCATTACGATCGACTTTATATACGCATAGCCGAATGTATATTCAAGCCGTCTATTATAGGCTGCGCAACAGCCGGTTTACTGTCTCACGGCGTACACCGATCAACTGGCCGATTTCCTCCTGGGTCAAATAATCCGTTAGCGGCATGCCATGCGCGTGCTGTCCTAACCATTTTGTCAGCAGCGACAGCCGTTCAGCAGGGGTCCCCACCGTCAGATGATCCAATCGTTCTTGCATGAATCTTACCTTTTCCTGCAGCAATGCAGCCACCTCAAGCGGCTTTTGGGGATTGGTCTGCAATTCCTTATACCATTCCTGAGCAGGTATTACCTCTACTTCGCTTTTCATTAGAGCAATAGCGGTACCATGAGTTTCCTTCGGTGATATTAACGAATGATGTGGAACGGTCTCTCCCGGGTACAAAATGTTAAAAAGCACCATATTTCCGTTCTCATGCAATCTCGTTACTTTAAACAAGCCGCTCTTGACATGATATAGATATTGTCCCTCATCGCCCTGGCGAAACAGAATTTCTCCCTTATGTAAAATCATAAACTCTCTCCATTCACGTACAAATTCTTAATATTACAATTATTATATCAGAATTTCTATATAAATTAAGAAACAACCCAGGGTTACCCTCAGGTTGTTTCTTCATATTATATAAGCTAATTACCCTCACTCACTGTTTCGTGCTGTCTTCGTCAGCATCAGCTTATTGTACCATGTATCATAGCTATGAATGGCTATACCGGAGAATGATTGATGCTTCCCTGCCGTTTTCTCTAATTGCTTCATTTCCTTTACCAGAGAGATGACCGATTTATCGTGGAATGACACGCCTGGTCCTTCATTGCTTTTTCCAAGCTCAATTCCAATCCAGACCTGTTTCTTCTTATGATCACTTTCCGCCAATATCTCCCTGGAGATGTCGTATACCTGCTCTGCCTCATTTCGATATGCCATAATGGCCAAGTAATCGAATTTATCAACCATCCATTCACTAAGCGGGACGTCCGACCCCAATGCCGAATGCCTTATTTCATGCAGCCAGAAAGGAACGGCAGCTCCAATCTGCAAATCTGCACTTTGGCTGTATTCGATCCAGACACGAACGCCCTCCATCCACTCTTCTACAATACTGGCCTGATCTTTTTTCCAATTTTTAAGCAAATAAGGCTCTACATCATATTGAATGCCAGTAAACTGTTCTTCCGGCTTTACAGCCTCATTGTAGGTTTTCACCCATAATAGAAAAGCATCACCTTCATGTCGAAATTCCCTGAGTGCCCATTCCGGTTTGCCATTTAGAGCATGAACCTCAATCTTAGATGAATTGGCCAAGCTGATGAAATTCTGATAAGCTTCATACTCTACCTTTTGTGAAGTATGCAGGAAAATAACCTTAACTCCTTGTGCCTTGGCAAAAGAAACGATGTCTTCCGCATGATCTTCAATGAGCTGCGTATTCCACAGCCAGGTCGACCTCGGCTCTGAGGCAGAGGGGGGACGGAAAACGAAAAGAAGAGAAACCAGAGGAATCACCCCGATCAATATTAATAATCTTCCTCTGTACTTCGAATAAAGCTGACTAATCTTCATTTTCTCCCCCTCTTATCTCCGAACCTTACCCTACGATCAGGGCTTCTTGCTCAATCACTTGCTGTACCGAATGACCGATTTTGTAGATATGCGGCAGCTTGAAATCACGGAATGCATTACGCGTGTCTACAATCGGTACTCCAAGGCTGGCAATAGCACCGTAATCCAGATCACTGTGGTTGGTTACGAGCACCATGCAGTCATATGACCCGAATTTCTCCAGATCATATTCTACGCTGTAGACGGTAACACCATTTTTGTCGCGGAAGCTCGTTGCGTAAGGATCATAATATTCAACATTTGCACCGCTGTCCTTGTAAAGCTCATACACTTCAAGGCCTGGTGATTCGCGCAGATCACTAATGTCCGGTTTATATGCCATTCCGAGTACAAGGATTTTGGATTTTTTGATCGATTTGGCGTACTCATTCAAAATCTTCGAAGTTTTGTTCACTACATAATAAGGCATGTTATCGTTAGTAGATTGCGCCAGCTCAATAAACTGACTGTAGAATCTGAAGCCTTTGGCCTTCCAGGATAAATACATCGGATCAAGCGGAATGCAATGTCCGCCAATCCCCGGACCCGGATAAAATGGCATAAATCCAAACGGCTTTGTCTTAGCGGCGTCGATAACCTCCCAAATATCTATCCCCATCCGGTCGCACATCATTGCCATTTCATTAATAAAAGCAATGTTGACGCTGCGGAACGTATTCTCAAGCAATTTAGACATTTCCGCTACTTTCGGTGAAGTAACTGGAACTACAGTCTCTACATATTTACTGTATACTGCCATGCCGAGAGAAAGGCAGGCTTCTGTCGTACCGCCGATAACCTTCGGCGTGTTGAACGTATTAAAACGGGTATTAGAGGGATCGACCCGTTCCGGTGAGAAGCATAAGAAGAAATCCTCACCAACCACGTATCCGAGCTTTTCCAGCTCATTCTGGATAAGCTCTTCCGTTGTACCTGGATATGTTGTACTTTCCAGTGTAATAAGCAGACCTTTTTTCATATAACGTTTGATTTGCTCCACAACAGTAACAATGTAAGAGGTATCCGGGTCCTGATTTTCACTAAGGGGTGTTGGAACACAAATACTGATAGCATCCATATCTCTAATGGTTGAATAATCATCGGTTGCCTTAAACCGTCCCGAATTCACAGCCTCAGCCAGAGTCTCGGACGAAATATCGTGAATGTAAGACTCACCTTGGCCGATTTTATTTATTTTTACAGAATCAAGATCGATCCCGACTACACGAAATCCTTGCTTCACCATTTCTACTGCCAGCGGCAGACCGACATATCCAAGACCTACTACACCCAGTACGGCGTTTTTCGATTCAATTGCATCCAATAAAGTTCGATAATATTTATTCACAGGCTCCTACCTCCAGTTATCTGTTTGTCTTTTGTGATTGTTAGTGAATGCAGCGACGGATACGCGCATCCAGCTCAACAGGAGAAAACGGCTTCGTAATATAGTCATCTACACCATTTTGGAAGCAAAGGCTTATCGTCTGCTCCACGCGCTGTTCGGTCAACACGACAATTTTCGGTACTACAGAAACATTTAATTGCTGAATATGGTGAATATATGGCAGGCCGTCTATACCGTACAGATTCAATTCCGTCAATATGAGATCCGGCTCCCATTTTTCAATTAGCTCAAGAGCGGACAAGCCGTTATCTGCAACAATCGTTTCGTATCCCTGCATCCGCAGGCGGATTTGCAAAAATTCACGAACGGTTGCATCGCCTTCAACAATCAAAACCCGGCTTCGTGTAGAACGCAGTTCCTCTCTGGAAAAAATGTGAATGTCACCTGCAGGATTATTATTTACGGATTCCTCCATTTGCTTTAATACCTGCTGAGTAATCTCTTCACGCTGTGCAAAGCTTGCTAGCGTTATGCTCGGCACAAAATCGGTCACAATTTCTCCAAGACGCTGCTTCAGCAGCAGTCCCTGAAAATGTACTGCATCTAATGATTGACCGGGAAGAAGTACGAACATGCTTCCTTCCTCGTGGCCGCTCCAAATTTCGAAGGACAATCCCGGCTGGGATTCCAAGATGCCGCGTACTTGCTTCTCTATATAAGAAGGTCCTCCTACGCAAGAGATAAACAAAATTCCGTTTGTCTCAAATGCAGTACCGCTAACGCTTTGCTCAATATCCAAATAAGTGCTGTATTGCTCCTTTTCACTTTGCAATGCTGTATTTGGCACCATTCATCCCGCCTTCCTTAAATTTAAAATGATTAGCCATGGTTTTGGCCCGCTATCCCGCAATCATCCCCTTTCCGTGTGCCCTTGGATGACTAAGCGGATTTGGTATTTCCATTATCGCTTTTCCAGCTTTGTCTTGTCATGGTTCCCCATGAGTTATTGTTGCGTAAATATTGAATGTGCCCCTGAATACGCCATAGGCCTCCAAGCTGGGCATATCCAAAAAATTTCAATGCAGAATAGAGCATCATGCGGGCTAGATCAGATACTTTGTTAAATCGTTTAAAAGCAAGCTCCTCCAGGAGCAATGCGCCGATGCTGAGCAAATACCCGCTAAGAATATTCACCAAACCGAACACCAGCAATATTCTCCAATGCGTCATATCAATCATCGTGTAGCCAATCAACGCCAGAAGACCTGTAATTTTAAAATAGGGATTCAACGCTTCAAAAATAATATTGTAAGGCATCGTCAGAAGCCCCATAACCTTGTATTTCGGCTTAAACGCCATATCGTAGTTCTCGATCATATTTTTCAGGTTACCGCGTCCCCAGCGCTTGCGCTGATTAGACAAAATTCGATACGTATCCGGAGCCTGAGTCCAGCAGACCGCTTCAGGACAGAAGGCAATCCGATATTTCAGCTTATTCTCCAGCATGTAGCGATGAAGCTTGATAATAATGTTCATGTCTTCGCCCGGATAACCTCCGCGGTATCCACCAACAGCAATGACATAATCTTTACGGAATAAACCGAAGGCGCCGGAGACGATGATCAAGCCGTTAATGGAGCTCCAGCCAATTCGCCCGCCAAGGAATGCCTTCAAATATTCAACGGCTTGAAACATCGGCCACATTTTACGCGGCAGCGATACTTCCTTTACCGCACCATTTTCAATGTGACAGCCGTTTGCGATCCGAACATCGCCGCCAATCGCTACAGTCTCTTCCGGGTTCTCCATATACATCCGGGCCATACGGATCAATGCGTCCTTCTCCAGCAATGAGTCTGCATCAATCGAAGAAATGAGCGGATAGTGCGATAGGTTAATTCCAGCATTAAGGGAATCTGCCTTTCCTCCGTTCGGTTTATCTATTACATACAGATGCGGATACTGAGGATTAAAGTAGACAGCATTAACCGGCTGACAATCAATCGAGTTCCTCATTTCCGGATTCGGCAGCGGCTCAAGTCCAAATTCCCTGCGCAGTACTCCCAGCGTGTCATCATTGGAGCCATCGTTAATGACGATGACTTCATAAGTTGGATAATTCAAGGTCATGAGACATTTCACGTTCTCGATGACGGTCAGCTCTTCATTATAGGCCGGCACCAATAATGAAATAGAGGGTACCAGCTCTGAACCGGAGAGCGTGTTAAACTTTGAAAATGCGGCTCTCCTGAAAATCGTCATAATGTTGCGGAATGAAAAGGTCATGATAGAGAAGTAAAGAATATTTACGGTCATTACATAATAAGTAGCGAACAATCCATAGATCAGCAGTATATCCCTAAGCAGTATAATCCCCTCCGACTGCTGCTACCTGACGAATCTTGGTGCTTTCGGAAACTCCGAAGTACCGTTCGTACAGCAGCTTCTTTTTGTTATAGGCTACCATTTGGTCGAGTTTTTGGTGTTCGCCATCCTGAAGCATCGTCCGCTCTATATGATAAAGTGCGATCTCTCGCTCCGAGCCGGAGCCGTGCTTGGCGATTTGACATAACACTTCAAATCCGGTTTCTCCAAGCAATGCCAGACTCTCGGCGCTATTGTTGCGCACCCACCAGTTCGCATCCTGCAAAGCAGCCCTTAACAGCGGTATACTGCCCGCAGCATGCATTTTCCCAAGTGATTTAGCAACTGTCGCTCTAACCTCCCAATCGCTATCGGACATCAGATCCTTAATAGTCTCATCCTTCAGGACCGGATTAGAGCTCAAATACAGCTTAACGGCTTCTGCCCGAACGTCCTTCTCTTCTGCTCCAACAAGACGATCCAGCGCAGGAACTACCTCAGGGATCGCTTGACCCCACATGGCGGCAAGAGCCACTTTTACGAAATCCGAGTTCTCATCCTCAAGCAGCTTAAGCAAAATTCGGCTTGCATCAAGTCGTGTCTCCATAATAATGTCCGCAGCCATGTTATGAATCGGCTTTCCATGCCGGAGAAGGTGATGCAGCATTTCCTTGAGCTGATCCCCTCTCTCAGCGCTCTTGGCTATAGAGCGGGCAATCACAATCGTCAGCGGGCTGTATTTCTGCTGCTCCATCATCATCAACAGCCTCGGAACTGCTTCAGCAGCCCGCATGCCCCCAAGCCGATATGCCGCCGCTATCCTGCGACCATAGAATAAGCTGTCCAGCAGCTTGATATCGTCCTGTACGAATCCGGCATCGTGACATAATGTTATTAGCTGCTCACGCAAATCACCTTTAAACTGTTCGATCCATTCGATGCATTTCTGCTGGATCACTCTTTTCTCCAGCTTCGTTAACGACCCTGGTGGCAAGGGCAGCTCGTTAACCCCATTTAAATGCAATTGTATAAACTTGAAATACTCCTGATGCTTCTGAAGATAAAATTCCATTTTCCGCTGTGTGCGAAGATGTTGTATTTTCATAAAGAACAATAGCGCAATACCTATTCCAATTAATCCGAGGCAAACGTAAATGAAATAGATTGCTATCGTAAGGTGCGCCTCCATAAACGTTAATTCCTCCTTTACTCTGAGCTGCTATCCGGTAAACTCTCGAATAAGTTCTTCAGTGCATAATAGCTTTCCTTCAGATGCTCGCTATACTTCACAGTCTCCCACGGAGCCCATGTATATGTCGGCTGATTCTCCAGATCCACTGTCGCACCGCCTCCAGGCCAGGCTGCTTCCTGCCCGTCAACATTCACTATCCACGGCACAAAAGTAATGCCCTTGGTTGTCGCAGGCGTAAACGTACGATTTTTCTTCAGCGGTCCGTAATCAATTACCTGCAGTGAGCTTGGATCAGCAAAACCAAGAAGCATCCACGGAATACGCAGTTCTATCTCATTACCGCTGTATTGCCATGAAGTCAAGGAATTGAATTCCCCGCTGCTGCGATCAGATGTACCTCTTTGCAGCTGTCCGACGATCATGTCTTGGAATGGTCCAGGCAGCCGGGTATCCGGTGGCGTCATCAGCAAACTGACCGCCAGCTTCCATGGCTGGAACTCTATCTTCTCTTCCTTTGTCTGTTCAGGGAGCATCCAATAGCCGTATTCTCCATACAGACGACGGTGGAAATCATAGGTCGGAGCTACCTTTACCTGAGTATCCTCATCTTTTCCAATGACAATCATATTCTCAAGCCCATCGCTAAGCGTGACTCCCGGCAGCTCGTTCTTCGGCTGATCTCCACCCGGCAAAGTGTCAGTGCCCAGATAAATTTCACGCTGACCTGGATCAAAATCTTCGCTCAGATTCAGACCAATATACACATATGCCTCATCGTGCGTTACACGAAGACGTTCGATGCCAGCGGACGGTGAATCCCAGGACTGCACCTCTCCTTCAGGCAGAAGATCCCAATCTCCTAAATTGCCGTCGATGTTCAGGACGTCCTCTTTGCCTGGACTCATGGACAACACACCAAACAGCTTTTCATTGGTCAGTACATTCAGCCAATAGGATCGACGGTCTTCCGGAATTTCAAAGCGCATCGTATTCCAGGTTTTCTTAAACCATTCATCCTGCCACATGAACACAATTGCACCGGCGTAGCCTTCATCATAAATATCCTGAGTGAGAGATACGTTGATTTCGGCTTGCTCCTCCTCACTATGTCCACCCTGATCTCGCCCTCCTCTTCCCAAGTGAGAGATCCCGAGCGAGGATGGTACCCCATATTCCGTTACCATGAGTGGAATATCCTTATAATGAGCTTTTAATTTCTGCAAATAAGCTTTGTACGTGTTATAGTCCCCTTTGCCATCCGGTATCGTTTCCAGCGTCTCATCCAGATGGAAGAAATCCGGATAATAAGGGTACACGTGATAAGCAGCAAAATACCCTGCATTCCAGTCAGTTGGTTTAATATGAGTCGCGTCCACTGTAGCCATGTCTTCTTCAAACAACGGCTCTCCCGGATGCTCCAGAACGTCGGTTGTCACCCAATTCGTAAATGTCATCGGATGCTCCCACCCGTAGGTACGCTCCAATTGTGCCGTCTGGTCAATTAACTCGGCAAGCCAGCTCTCAAATGGACTTGCATCCTCAGTTGCTGCAAAATGCTTGCCCTGATAAGGCTCAACTGCCGCATGTACCTTGTTTGTGTTATCAACCATCTCCGGGTCCCATTCCGTTCCGATATGCCATGCCAGCAAATATTGACCTGCATTTGCTGTATATTTCCCACCGGATTCCCCGGATTGTACGTCTATTTTCAAATCGCCGTATACCGCCTTAACCGCCTTTTCAATTTCACTATGAAATTTACTCTTGATCCCCTCGTTATAAGCGTCTTTCAGCTCGATTAGCTGCTCCTCGGGAGACCAGATTCCTTGAATAAAATACAGCGGGGCATCGCCCTTGTCTTTGTTATACTTTACCAGCGCCTTATAAAATACCGGGTTATGAACCGTATAGATTCTGAACACGTTGGCTCCCATGTCATCCATCTGCTTGAACCAGCGCAAGTAATCATCTTCCGTCAACGGAAATTCCCCCGGAAAATGACCAGGTACTGTAGCGCCCAAATTGACACCCTTCACAAATATTTCCTTCCAGACGCCATCGCCTTCATATTCCATAATCCGGTCACCCGAGGTCTGAAACTTAATTTCAGCGCCACTGGGACTTGCAAAGCTGGTAATTGAAGTTGGCAGCAGCAAGGAGACAAGAAATATTCCTCCGGCGACTAAAACTCCACCGAACACAATCAAAATGGCCAATCTTTTCTTCGCTAACGTTGTCATCGTTATAATACCTCTCCTCACCTCGCTATCTGTTTATATGCAGGCGACTATACACAGCACGGCCTCTACACCTCCACTGTCGAACTCTCAAAATTTATTACTCCTATATTTAACCAAGTGATCAAATATCCTAACTAGGCTAATGGACTCGTTTTGAGACTGGGTCCTTTACACGGGGAGTGAGCTTTAACTGGCACCTCTTTCCCAGAAGGTAGTTCCAAATTTAATCCCCAATGAAAAGAATATTGGAATAGTTTCAACATTATGATTGTTTTGCATTTTATTATTTTCAAGGAGCTCTCGATGTCGAGTTGCCCTATTAAACGCTGCTGAAATTAGAAAGTTTCGTTATACTTTTACACAATTTGCCATGATTTTTTTCACATTAGACCTTGGGACGTATGTAAAATCGCATAGCAGCGCGGTTTACAGTCGATCTCCAATTATGACGGATCCAGCAAAAAAGGATACTACGGTCCCATTATAGGCCTTCCAGCTTTTTTGCAGCTTAGATGCCTATATCGCTTTAAGGGACCATGTACCCTGTTGAATGACTTTATTCCTAATTTACATCTACCGATAATGACCGCCGATTTTACCAGATCGGTCTCGTGCCTGACCCGGGGGCGTCAAAGATACTGCTCGAAGAATTGCAGCATCTCCGTATTTTCGCTTGATTTCATCCGTAGCTTTTTCTAATGCCTGATACTTTGGCCGCTCATCAAATAACATCAGCTGATACTCATCGTCCTGCACAAGCGCAGATAACGAAACGCCCACCTTGCGCACAGGCTCATCATCCCAATGTCGGCGAAACAAGCTCATGACAACGCGATACACCTGATTAGTCACATTTGTCGGGTCCGGCATTTTCATCTGACGTGAAAATCCTGTAGGTCGATCAAAATCTGCTCCCCGACACGATACATTGACGACACCTCCCATATATCCTTTGTCTCTGCATCTCCTGCAGACGAGCTCAGTCAATTCCAGCAGAGGGACGCTGATCTCCGAAACCGTGTAATAATCGCGCGGCAGCGTCATCTCGTGACCAATCGACTTCTCTCCCTGGTTACTGTTCGGATTTACCAACGAATGATCAATGCCGTTGGCAAGCCTCCACAGCACCTCCCCGTTTACCCCAAAGCGGTCCCTTAATCGATGCAGCGGTGTATTGGCCAGATGTCCTATTGTGCGAATGCCCATTCGCTGAAAGTGACGCTCCATTCTTGAGCCCACCATAAATAGCTGGCGAATCGGCAGCGGCCATAATACATCCTGCAATCGTTCTTTGGGAAGACAAAAAATGCCGTCCGCATTTTTTTTGGCAAAGTTATCGCATGCCATTTTGCTGACCGCCTTGTTATAGCTAATGCCGAATCGGCTGTATACCTGTGTATCCCGTTTAATGTTCTCTTGAATCGTTCTCGCCAGCGCAACAGGATCTCCACCAAATAGCGCCAGACTCCCCGTCACATCCAAATGCTGCTCGTCGATGCTATACGGCTCGACTAAATCGGTAAATTGCTTCATAATGTCCGTAATTTGCATGGAGACATGAATATATTTCTCCATTCTCGGCCGCATTACAACAACTTCCGGACATTTCACCAGCGCTGTTCCTAACGTCTCTGCTGTTGTAATTCCATGACGCTTGGCAATAGGACAAGCGGCCAGCACGATACCGGAGCGTCGTTCAGGATCACCTGCTACTACAAGCGGTCGATCCTGGTATTGTGGATGATCCGCTTTTTCTACGCTGGCATAGAACGACTGGCAATCCCCCAGCATAACGACCCGTTCCTTAGCTTTCATGAGAATATCCCCTTATCCGCTATATCAATGCCTAAATAGCAGCAGAGCCGCTGCATGATTTCTGCCCTAATCAGGCCCCACAGCATAGAAAACTCATAGTGATATCCCCGGCATAAATAGCGCGCCTCGACTCCGATATTCGTTCGTCGTTCCTCGTACACCTTCATTCCATGTTCCCGCATACTCTTGCGCACCCGGGACAAATCATTAGTCGCTGCCTTCTGCAGCAGACCGATGAGACCATCGTACACCTCCAGCATTTTTAAATTTGCCAAATCCATAGCGGATTTATCTCTTTCAAGCACATCCAGCAGCAACGGCAGCAGCATGTACTCCTTTACAAAATCCGCCTCCTCCGCTGTCTGCCAAGGAATAGGCATCCTATCCTCACTCCCAGAGCCAAAATCTCATATATAAATAATAGAACATACGTTCTTATTATATTCATAATACGAACAAATATTCGTGTTATCAACAGGTTAATTCTGGGTACAATAAAAAGCCTGAGGACGTCCTTTTTCGGAGCCCCGTCACAGGTATCGGCTTCCGCCAGATTGTATGACCGTAGTCCATATCTTTAAAACACGCATATTATATCGATATGACAAATGACGATCTCATACGTGAAACCTACCTATATTCTGGAAATTTAAACATTATTTTTGCGCTCCACCGTCTGATTCTATGGGATTTTTCCCACTAATTTTGCCATCTCGATGCTCCTTCTTTCTTCATTTTCTACCTCCCCCCTTTGATTCAAATTCGGTTCAAATTCGAATTGTAGTCAAGGGATTCAAAACGTCTATTGTGATACAACGTGAGGAAATAAATAATAAAAATTGATTTTTATCGTTATTTTCCATACACATGTCTACCTACTGCTAATGACGGGACGTTCTACACTGCTACAATCTAAAAAAGCCCCCTCGTTCGGATAATGTATACATTCAAGACACATTATCCCGATAAGAGAGTGCTTTATCGGTTAAGTATTGCTAATTGTTTCGCCCATTTATTCATTTTCCTATTTTCTTATTTCCAATTTTCCATTTATTCATTTTTCGTTTATTCATTATTCATTATTCATTTAATTTTTCCATGGCTTCGTCAAAGCTTGTCTGAATGCTGCCGATCGCTGACAAAATAATTTCCTGCTTTGCAACCGGCAGCCACAGACCAACCACTCCATCATTGTCTATCTCTTCAACGGATCTACCTGGAACTTTAGGATCTATCTGGCACTTTAGAATTCATCTCGGATTCGCCCATATTAATCGGATTCACCCATATTAAAGTGAAGCTATTTATGTAGGAGCTATTTATGTTGAAGCTATTTATTCGGTGATTCGGTAATTATCAATCCTTAATCATATATAAATGCATTCATTCCATTGACAAGACGAAAAGGTATGTTTGTCAGATTTTTTATGTTAATTACCTGAATGTTATTGATTTGTTATCTTTGCATGAGGCATTAGTTCAGTCTCGCAAAGCTTTCAGCACAAGCTCCTTAATAGATGTCTGAAATCCAATCAGCTTTTGCAAATCATTACTCGTTCTAGCCATTTGCCCTTCCGCAACGGTGTTGTAGATGAAAGCTGTAGTTTCAGCGAAGGATTCCGGCATCCCCGCTTGAA
>RCUU01000095.1_pt1 | contig 49046 bp, 46 predicted proteins | sample 2166211 | NCBI WGS metagenome assembly RCUU01 (sample SAMN09932620, study PRJNA488358) | compost metagenome | feature: garden; material: soil; isolation source: compost soil in phenylacetic acid-enriched culture | place: Germany: Experimental Botanical Garden Goettingen | collected 2016-01-27
TTTTAATACACTCGTCAATTTCATCAACGATGATTTGGATTTGCTTGTGCCACTCGTACATTCGTTGGTTCACCTCGTTTCAATCACCGTACATTTAGTATAAAGAAATAGAGAGATTACCTCTTGATTTTACTTGCTGTTATTTCATTTTCCTTTTTTAAGTTCTTGCAATAAACATTTTCCTGATCAGCCTTCGGCTTTACTGGACGGTTCTTTTTAAATTTCTGTTCATTCTGAGACTACCGCAATAAAGCGGGGTCAAATTTGGGCACAAGCCCTTCATCGGCTGCGCGATTCAGAAGAGCAGCAATGGCCCCGTAGCCATCGTCGCCCAGGTTTTCTGTATATTCGTTCACGTAGAGGTTAATATGGGCCTTCGTCACTTCAGGAGACATTTCTTGTGCATGACTCATAACGTAGACCGAGGATTCCTCCGGATGTGCCCAAGCGTACTTTACAGATTCCCTGATCCAACCGGCAATGGCTTCAAGATCAAGAGAACGGCGTGCTATGATTGCACCTAGCGGAATAGGAAGTCCTGTATCCTGCTCCCACCAGTTGCCGAGGTCGGCAACAAGCTGCAGCCCGTATGATTGATATGTAAATCGGGCTTCATGTATAACCAAACCTGCATCGATGGCACCGTTCTGTACAGCCGGCATGATTTCATCGAACGGCATGACAATGATTTCTCCAATACCCTTCGGCACATTTTGGGCTGCCCATAATCTAAAAAGCAAATATGCGGTTGAGCGTTCGCTTGGCACAGCGACTCGTTTTCCTGCAAGAGCTGATGCATCAACCGTGCCTTTAGCGGACAATACGAGCGGACCGCAACCATGACCAAGTGCTCCGCCGCAAGGAATCAGAGCATATTCGTCCAAAATCCAAGGGAGAGCGGCATAGGAAATTTTAAGCACGTCCGGACCTTCACCAGCTGCAGCAAGATTATTTGTAATATCAATATCAGCATAGGTGACGTTTAAAGTAGGTGCTCCGGGGATTAAACCATGGACCAGGGCATGAAATACAAAAGTATCATTAGGACAAGGTGAAAATGCTATATTCATGATGCAGCAACCTCCGATAAAAGTTCAGGCAGCTTGGAACAAGCCTGCTCCAAAGCCGCAAGAGCCTCGCCAATTTTCCAAAGCTCACGTTGTCGAGGACCTACAAGATTTGAAATCGCGCGAATTTCCATTACAGGAATACCCAGCTTGTGGGCAGCCAATGCAACACCGTAACCCTCCATCGCTTCTGCTGCTGCACCAGGAACACGAAGCGACAGTACTTGAGCAGTATGTGCGGTGCCGGTTGCCGTGGAGAGAGTGAGGATAGGACCAAGGCAGACTGGGATTCCTTCACTTTCAATATGATGAACTAATCGCGAAGATAATTCATTGTGAACCGGAACGAGCGATTTGCCAAATCCAAGCTCGTCTATGCTAGTAAAACCATTAGGCTGCTCAGGTGCTTCGGCTCCGAGATCAGCTGCAATTACACTGCTGGCTATCACGATGTCTCCGATGCCGGCCTGCTCCGGAAAACCTCCACCAATACCAGCGCTGATAACTAGATCATAATTGGATGCCGCCAGAATTGATGCTGTAGAGACTGCTGCGGAGACAGGGCCTACACCTGCAGTACATACTTCAAATACATCGGTCGGAGCGTTGCTTTGCCGTAACCCTCGCAGAACAGCATCACGTTCAGCCTCAACCGCTGTCATCACTAATATGCGATGAAGCTTATTAATTTCCTTGTGTACCAACAATTCTCAACTCCTTAATACACTGACTATGCTCTGGCATATTGTCTGGGGCGATCGATTTCAGCGTGAAGCTCCTTAGCAGTTTGATATGCCCAGTACGGATTTCGCAATAGCTCGCGGCCCAGGAATATGAGATCGGCTCGGTCATTACCCAAAATTTCCTCCGCTTGAGAACCGGTCGTGATCAGACCTACTGCACCAGTAGCAATGTCGGCCTGCTTGCGTATTTGATCTGCAAGATTTACTTGATAGCCCGGATAGATGCGAATTGAAGCTGGAACAATACCGCCGGAGCTGCAATCGATCAGATCAACGCCTTGTTCTTTCATTCTGCGGGCATATTCAATATACTGCTCCAGAGTGTTTCCATTATCATCGTACTCTGCCGCAGAGATTCTAACGAGTATTGGACCGCCCCATACCGTTTTAACCGCTTCAATGATCTCTTCCAGAAGGCGATAGCGATGTTCTGCGCTTCCTCCATATTCGTCAGTACGTTGATTTACAAGTGGTGATAGGAATTCACTGATAAGATACCCGTGAGCAGCATGAATCTCAATTACGTCAAAGCCAGCTTCCTTAGCACGTCGTGCACTATCACGGAAAGAAGCAATCACGTGTTGAATGTCCTCAAGCGTAGCTTGAACCGGCTTTTTCATATCGGGAAAAGGAACAGGCGAAGGGGAAAGGGCGGGCTCGTCCAAATCTGCTTTGCGGCCGGCATGACCGAGCTGGATGGCCGCCTTAGCATCGTTAGCATGAATTTGACCAACCAGCTTGCTTAATCCCTCGATATGCTCATCGCTCCAGATGCCCAAATCGCTATATGATATTCTTCCCTCCGGCACAACCGCAGTAGCCTCAATCATAATGAGGCCGACCCCGCCGACAGCACGTGTTGCATAATGCGTGATATGCCAGTCAGTGACCTTGCCGTTTTTATCTAGAGCAGAGTACATGCACATTGGAGACATAACGATTCGGTTTTTAAGAGTTACATTTTTTAGGGTAAAGGGGGAAAACAGTTTGCTGCTCATTAATAATCACTCCTCCAAACTGTGTTTTTATCTACAGCATTAATAGAAATACTTCTGCAAATAATCTTAGTCTATACGAAAAGAGGATACAAGTGAGGAACAAAAATCGAACAGGCCATGACCAACCTCCCATTATTATGTAATATCAATGTCACTAAACGTATTTTGTTTATTCTCCTAAGCATACTTTCGTATATTTTTGGCAAAACCCGCGAAAAATGAGAAAAAACATTGGAAAGAGGAATAATCCGTGGGATTTTTGTCAGAGCAGCCTGAGCTTCACTTATGGGATTGGGTAATGCGTAGTATTATTGCTTATTTATTTCTCATTTTTGCGGCAAAATGGATGGGCCAACGGTCTATATCTCAATTGCGATTTATTGATTTTATAACAGCTATGCTGCTGGGGAACATTCTTGCGGGACCGTTGTCGAACAAGACGAGCAGTATGCTTGGCTCAATGATCTGTACAGTCATTGTTGTATTGCTCTATATAGCGAATTCCTTGACAATGCTGAAATGGAGATTATGGGATAAGTTTCTTGAGCCGGATCCATTAATTTTGATTAAAGATGGCACCATTATTATGAATAACGTTCGAAAAGCCAGAATTACAGTCGAATATCTGCTATCGGCATTGAGATTGCTGCAGATGGAGGACATCAGCAAAATTGCTCTTGCTTTATGGGAGCCGGGAGGCAACATTTCTGCATTTCTTCACCCTAATAATGAGAAGGTAACGAGAGAGGATTTAGGTATTGCAGGGGCAGCCTTTGAGTATTCTCCACTGGTTATTAAACAGGGCGTTGTAAAAAAAGAAGTGCTTCACAAATTTGGCTATGATGAGAATTGGTTGGAGGATCAGATCTCACGGCAGTACAATATGAGAGCAGATCAGATATATCTGGCCACGTTGAGCGAAACGGGGAATATCAAGTTGCTCAATTTCAAATAAAGCGCAGGATATTTGTATATTAACACTTGATTTTATATTGATCTTTATGTACTATATTTATGTAAGTGAATGATTAATCGTAAGGAATAAGTATTCGATAGTAAAACACAATATACTGACAACAAAAATGGATAGGGGATTAGTAGAATGAGTGAATTTTTGAATGTACTTAAAAAAAGACGCAGTGTTTACGGAATCAGCAAGGAATCTGTCATCTCAGATGAAAGCATTAAAGAAATTGTAAAAGAAGCTGTGCTTCATACGCCATCCTCTTTTAACTCTCAAAGTGCTCGTGCTATTGTTTTGTTTAATGAACAGCATGATAAATTGTGGGATATCACGAAAGAAACGCTTCGCAAGCAGGTTCCTGCAGAAAGCTTTGGCCCAACAGAAGAAAAGATGGGTGCTTTTAAAGCCGGACACGGTACAGTGTTGTTTTTTGAAGATCAAGCAGTAGTGGAGGGACTTCAAAAGCAGTTCGCATTGTATGCTGACAATTTCCCGATCTGGGCTCAACAATCGAATGGCATGCTGCAGCTGGTAGTATGGACAGCCTTGTCTGAAGCAGGCCTTGGCGCTACGCTTCAACACTACAATCCTCTGATTGACGAACAGGTTAGTGCAGAATGGAACGTCCCTGCCACCTGGAAGCTTATTGCTCAAATGCCGTTCGGCAAACCAGTATCAACACCAGGGGAAAAAGAATATGCACCCATCGACAGCCGTCTGAAGGTATTCAATTAAGCTGATACAAAAAGAGGCTGCTTCAGTTCACCAATACCGAGCAGCACTTGAAATAAAAAGGCCAGCCTGAAATTACAGGTTGGCCTTTTGAGATTGAGCAGTTAAGCCTGGTGTCAGCCAAATATCCTTGAAATCCATCCAGCCTAAATTGTTGATTACCAATCCGCGGATGGACGGATGAACGTAGGTGTTCATTTTTCGGTGAATCAGGAATAAAACCTGGGCTTCATCAGACAAACGATATTCAATCTGCTGTAAAAGTGCGCGTCTGATTTCGCGGGCATGAGCTGCTAAAGTCTCACTTAAGATGCTTTTTAACCATTTATGAACACCTGATTCGAGGTGCTGATGGATAATACTACTCTCCTGCAAAAAAATCTCCAGCTCGCAAACCTCATCATCTGCAAAAACAAGGCATATTAGCATTGCATCAACATCCTTCGTGACTTCAGGCTTGACGAGTGCATTTATACTCTCGATTTTCAGCTCAACAGGAACACCTATCGAAGCACATTGCTTTTGTATCCACAATGCTTCCTTATAGTCGGTTTTCGTAGCCAGAAGACTGATCGGGGAACCGTCGTAACCGGATTCCTGCAGCAGCCGTTTGGCTGCTTCGGCATCATTCCAATGAATTCCATAGGACGTATCCTCTTTTGGAAGAAAGCTTCTGGCAGGGTATCCCTGTTTTCCGGAAAACTCGATCATACCGGAGCGATCAATAATCAGATTAATAGCTTGACGGAATGCAAGCGATTGCTGCGGACCGGTTTTGTTGCGGTTCCAGGATACGAGCAAACAGCCATTGCTCAGAGTCTCAATAACCTCCCAATCACCCTCTGCTTGAGCAGGTACTCTAGCATCATTATTAATCAATTGCTCCCAACGCACCTTGGACGAATTTGGAATACTCTCGGGCAGAAATGCGATTTTCACCTCGTCCAGATAGGCTCTGCCCTGAAAATAGCTTTCATTCACCTTGAGCTCCATGCTATCCTCGCACCATTTGTCAATGCGGAAAGGGCCGGTACCGCTGGGCTGCTTAAAAAAAGCATCTTCGTCCCTTGTAACCAGATCATCAGGCAGTATAGAGGCGCATGACGAGCATAACAGACGAGGGAAGAGCCAATTGGGCTGGCTTAGAATAATCCGAATTGTTCTGTCATCGGTTGCCTCAATGTCCTTCATCGTCTCGAGAAGCCATCCGTTCATTTTGGAATGCCGAAGACGATTTAAAGTGAATACCACATCATGCGAGGTTAGTGTTTTACCATGGTGAAAGGTAACTCCTTTCCGCAAATGAAAGGTCCATATCGTGCCTTCCTCGTTACTATTCCAGTAGTGTGCCAGCATCGGTGTGACTTGTTCATGCTCAGTATCGTAGTTAAGCAATCGATTATAAATTTGCCTGACTAAATGAGAGTCGAACCCGAGAAATAAGTTAGCCGGGTCCAACGTTTGCGGAGAACGGTACACCGGAAGTCGAAACACATCTTTGTCGGTCTGATTCACAGACAGCTGCTTGACTCCGAATTGCTCATTCAGCCATTGTATGAATTGATCTAAAATCACCTTGTCTTCTTCAAATTGATGGAGAAATTCAAATGCTTCCCGATAATTCCCCTTTTCCGTTAATTGCTGAGCGAAATTCAGCAGAAAGGACTCTCTATTTACTAAAAACTGAATTTTTGACCGGTTGCCACGGCCCCGACCTGGCTGCCATCGAATCAGCTCTTCTTCCTGCAGCTTTTTAACTATGATTTTTACATTGCGTTCTGTACAGTGATACAGCTCGGTTAACTCCTCTAACGTCGCGTCGTATTTATGTGATTCCGATTCCATTGCTTGTGGTCCAACATAATGGTTCAACAAAATGATATATCGCTCAGCTGTAAGCATTTCAATGACCCTCCTTACTTATCAACGATTGTAAGCCGTTATCCAGTCTAAATAAAAGAGGAAGTAACTGCTAGATAGTGTACACTTTTTCTTCCTGATTTTAAAGCAGATAATGGGAACTGAAATTGCAAGAGTATAAGGGGGATTTACAATGAACTCAGAGGAACTGTTCAGATTAGAAATGGAGCTGCAGGAATACCACTCCAATAGTCATCAAACCATTAAAAACCATGCTCGGGAGCTGAGTAAGCAAAATAGTAAGCCTGACAAAATAAAGAGAACCTGGATATCCAGGCTCACCAGTATCTTTAAGTAACAGCTCCGTTCTCACTCCGCCAATTGTTCAAGAGGCTTAAAGCCATCAGCACTTTTTACACTTCTGCCTCGCGATATCATGACCTTTTCCTTGGATAAATCGATTTTTCCTGTCATTACGCACATTTTTTCCTCAATTGGTGGAAATAGTAAGGTGAGAGGCAGGGGGTGAAGATATTAAATGGATACAAAGGAGAAGGCTCACCAACAAAATACTCAGCAAAGTGATCAGCCGCAAAGCAAATCTGAGAGACAGCAAAGCGATCAGCTCAAAAGTGCAGGTGCGTTCCGATCCGTTTTGCAGGAAAATGTTAATACGGTTACCCAAATTATGGGCGGCAGCTCAGATGTGATTGTTAGAGAGCTTGAAATTACAGAGCATTGCAGAGTCGCTCTTTTGTTTTTGGAGGGCATGATCGATACAACTTCAGCGCAAAACTCTGTGATTTCTCCGCTATTAAAGTTGTCCGGAGCTAAGGAAATTTCATTAAAGTTTCTGGCTGATCGCGTGATTGAGACAGGTGAAGTGTCTGTCGCCCGGTCTTTTGACGAAGCGATAGAGCAAATTGTATTTGGCAGCTTAATTCTGATGATCGACGGGGAACCAGGAGCTCTGGTTATTTCAATTGCAGATTGGGAAGATCGAGCGGTTATGGAATCCAAAGCACAGCCAGCTGTAAGAGGACCTCAAAATTCGTTTACTGAAAAGCTGCGGACCAATACGACCCTGGTTCGGCGTAAAGTGAAGGATACAAGGGTCCGGCTCGTTTCCTTGCAGATCGGAAATTTTACCAAGACAGAAGTAGCTCTAATGTACATGGAGGGACTCGCAGACGACAAGCTGGTCCAACAGCTGCACCAAAATTTAAAAAGCATTAATAAAGATCAAATTCTTGAAGGAGAATATATCGAAGAAATCATCCTCTCAAAAAAGCAGTTTACGATTTTTCCCCGTTTCTATAATTCCGACAGACCGGATACAATTGCTGCGGGCATTTTGGAGGGCAGAATCGCCATATTTATTGACGGAACGCCCTTTGTCCTAATCGCACCAACATTATTTGTTGATTTTTTACAATCAGCAGAGGATTACTATCAGCCATTTTTGTACAGCAGTCTTATTCGGATATTACGATATATTTCCCTTTTTATTTGTTTATTTTCACCCTCATTATATATTGCTTTAACAACATTTCATCAGGATACGATTCCAACTCAATTGCTCATTAGCATCGCTGGCCAAAGGGAGGGAACACCTTTTCCTGCTTTTATAGAAGCGCTGATTATGGAGGTGGCCTTTGAGATTTTGCGTGAAGCTGGAATTCGAATGCCGCGCACGATTGGGCAAGCGGTTTCTATTGTTGGCACGATCGTAATCGGTCAAGCAGCTGTCGAGGCGGGGATTGTATCTGCAGCAATGGTAATCGTCGTAGCGATCACGGCCATTTCCAGCTTTGTTATTCCGGCGTATAATCTGGCGATTCCGATTCGAATCATCAGATTTCTGTTCATGATTCTGGCTGCAACGTTTGGCTCCTACGGCATAACCATTGGCTGGATGCTGCTGTTAATTCATTTGTGTCATTTGAATTCCTTTGGAGTCCCGTATATGAGTCCTATTGCACCAACCCGAAGAAGGGCGGCCAGAGACGCCGTTTTAAGGTATCCTTATCGCAGCCGGGATCAGCAGTAGTCGAGAATGGAGAGACTTGCATGTATAGAAATCCGTTAATTGTCGCCCGATGGGGCCTTTTCATAATAACGATAATGCTGCTGTCAGGCTGCTGGAACAGAAATGAGCTTAATGATTTATCGATAGTACTTGCACTTGGCGTCGATAAGGTTGGGAAGCAATATGAGGTCAGCGTTCAAATGATGGACCCTTCCTCCTTGGCTCGCAATCGTACAACTACAACCAATCGTTCACCAACTATTGTGTTTTCTCAAACAGAGCATACCTTGTTCGAAGCCATACGTAAAATAACGACAAGCTCCTCACGCAGAATGTATGTATCTCATTTAAGATTTATTGTGTTTGATGAGAAAACGGCTAAAGAAGGGATTCAAAATGCGCTGGATTTTTTGTTTCGCGACCAAGAGGTGCGGCCCGATTTCTATATGGCGGTGGCTAAGGGCTGCAAGGCAAAGGATATTATCGGATTTGTCAGTCCAACGGAGGTTTTGCCGGGGATGGACATGTATAAATCGCTAAAAAAATCGGAGAGGGTCTGGTCTCCAACCTCAGCGGTAAATGTCAGGGAGATTATGTCCAAGTTTACGATGGAAGGAACCGAGCCTGTCCTGACAGGCTTAGCCTTGCATGGTGTTAAAGAAGAGGGAGAAACGCTTAATAATGTAAGAAGGCCAATACCATTGGCGAATTACGTTTACGAAGGGATCGGTGTTTTCAAAGGAGACAAGCTGATCGGATGGCTAAATGAGGATGAGAGCATAGGCTACAACCATATGATCAACAATGCGAAGAGCTCTGTAGCAAAGCTGAGATGCCCTGGTGAAGCTGACGGTTGGTTCAATGTTGAGCTCCTTCGATCCAAGGCAAGGATAAAGCCATCGATTGTAAACGGACGACCTTACATTGAGGTTCATGTAAAAGCTCAAGCTAACATCGGGGAGGTACAGTGTGCCGTGGATGTGACAGATCCCGAAATGCAAAAAAAAATGCAAAAAACCGCCGCTGACCGGCTGTATTCCATTTTAGAAAAATCCGTGATAAAAGCGAAAGAATATGAAGCCGACATATTTGGCTTTGGAGAGGCGTTTCATCGTAAATATCCTAGACAATGGAGAACATGGAAATCGGATTGGGGAGAAAGGTTCAAAAATGAGCTTACCGTTCACTACAAAGTAGATTTTCAGATTCTACTCCATGGAAAAATTAATAATCCATTCAGCGTTGAAAGTAAACGGTAAGGCGGTGGAATATGTTCCTTTTAATCATAGCGGCGTCTCTGATAGCAGTACTTCTTGATTATTGGCGCTTGAAAAAATGCATAATTATAGGGAAATTATCGTAAGCGCGGGAATTCTGGCCGTTGGTTTGACCATGGCGGTATTACGTATGTTGAATGTAACACTTCCAACTCTTTACATGCTAAGTACGAAAGGTTTATTAATTCCATTAAATAGCTGGGTAATGAAGTGGTTATCTTGATCGTTGTATACGATAAAATGGTCAGGAAAAGGTGACGAGAGCATGAATCAGACGAATCAACTAAGTGTAAAACAAGCCGTGCTTTGGTTCTCTTTGTATCAAATTGGCAGCATGTTTTTGGTTGTGCCTCGATTTTTAACTCAGATGGCACGTCAAGATGGTTGGATTAGCCCGCCTGTGGCAGTCGCTATGCAGCTGATTATAATACCGTTGTTCATGATGCTTATTCGACAATTTAATGGAAAAACGTTCAATGAATATATTGAAATGATTCTTGGAAAATGGATCGGGAAAATAGTGCTATTCATTTTCACAATTATGTTTCCGTATTTTATGTTCATCAATGCGCTGAGAAATTTGACGGATTACATTACAACATCTGTGATGACAGAGACTCCTGCGGAACCATTAGCAGTCATGATGTTAATCGCTGTCATCTGCATCGTCAGATCGGGAGTGTCTGTGATTGGACGCTTCGCAGAAATCATCTTTTTTCCGCTGCTTGTTATTTTCCTTGTCAATACGGCTGCATTTGTACTGGATGCACAATATGCTAATATTCTTCCAATATTGGAGTACGGAATCGGGCCGGTATTCAAGGGTAGTTATTTATTGTTTGCGAATCCATATTTGGAAAGCATCCTTTTCCTGTTCCTTCTAGGTAATATGACAAGACCGGAAAAATGGGGCAAAGTAGTTATGTATTCTTCATTAATCAGTGGAACTACCTATACTTCAGTTACCCTTGTTTCTATTGTTATATTAGGCGCCGGAGCAGTTGCAAATCTCACTTTCCCTACGTACTTCATTGTTCGTACCATTTCATTAGGGGACTTTTTTGAAAGATTTGAGATTATTGTATCTATGTATTTTTACTTGTCCATTTTTTTCAGACTAACCCTGCTGCTATATGTTACAGCTAAAAATCTTACCTCTATATTTGAATTGAAGGATTATCGATCACTGTTAATTCCGTTGTCCCTTATTGCAATTTCACTACAAAAGGATCTTTGGAGTAATATCGTGGAATCACAAGATTTGCTTAAGACAACGCCAACTATTCATGGAACATTATTCGGACTTATTCTTCCATGTATTTTGTGTGCAATTGGAGCCATCAGAGGCAAGAAAAAGCAGCTATAATATTGACAGAATTTAATTGTCTAGTATATAGTTGTTTATGCAACTAATTTGTTTATGTAACTAATTAAATTTGTAGTATGGCAGGTGTAAAATGAAGGAACCGTCGGATCATTTGGCAGTTGGATTTATTATGGGAGTAACTTATCGGAAAATAGCTGCACTTCTGCAGCATAGACTAAAGGGGTATGAAATTACTCCTGAGCAGTGGTCAGTCCTGAATCAGATCGATTCATCAGAAGGGCTGATTCAGAAAGAAATTGCAGAACGAACAGGCAAGGATAAACCGACAACAACCCGGATTCTTGATCATTTGGAGGGGAAAGGTCTCATATTTAAAAAAATCGGTCCACAGGATCGTAGATCGTATGTCGTATATAGCACAGATCGCGGCAAGGAATTGATACGAGATACGGTCATGATAGAGCAAGGAGTTACGGAGGAAGTAAAGAGCTGTATGTCTGAAGAGGAATACGACATATTTATGGGGCTTCTTGAACGAATCAATCATCATGTAACCCATCAATTAGATAAAAGAGACTAGACAGTGGAGTAGGAGAGAAAAATATGCAGCAAGAGAAGGATTCATCAAGACTGTGGAGCAAATCGTTCATATCCTTGACGATAGGATCATTTTTGCTTTTTTTAAATTTACAGATGCTGTTATCGTCGTTTCCGGCTTACGTAAAAAAGGAATTCGAAGCGGGTGATTTACAGGTTAGCCTTGTAACAAGTATTTTTGCTTTATCGGCGATTGTCAGCCGTTTTTTAGCAGCAGCTCTAATGCGCAAAATATCACGAAATGTGCTGTTGTATTCCGGACTTATTCTGGCAACTGTGTCAACCGCGCTCTATATCCTGGCCAATTCGGTTGGGAGCCTGTTGTACCTGAGAGCAGCGTACGGGGTTGGCTTTGGGGTAGCAAGTACAATTTTGCCTACATTAGTGTCCCGGATCATCCCGGTCTCCCGAATGGGGGAGGGGATCGGATACTTTGGCTTGTCCACTAGCCTTGCAATGTCGATTGGCCCTATGATCGGACTTAATGTGATGAAGCAGTCAGGTTTTTTTACTCTGACGATGATCGCTGCGGTCACTGTTGTATTGATTCTGCCGATTTTGCTGCTGACACGATCTGTGCCGCCTGCGCCGAGCCTGGTACCGACATTATCGAACCCATCGAATTCATCAAATTCATCGAATCAACCAGTAAAAACAGGTGGGAAAAGGAATGCTGTCAAAGCTGAATTCAATAAAAAATTGCTGTTTCCCGCGCTGCTGAACGTTGTGTTGTCTATTACGTACAGCGGTTTGCTTAGCTTTATTGCATTGTTTGGCGATTTCGTCAATCTTGAGCAGGTTGGCCTATTTTTCTTGTTTAATGCAATTACCGTAGTGATTATTCGTCCGATTTCAGGGCGACTATTTGATCGCAGGGGCCATGCTGCTGTTCTGATTCCGGCAGGAGCCCTGGTTGCAGCAAGTATGCTCGTTCTATCTTACACTACAACGATGCCGATGCTGGTCGTATCCGCGTTGCTGTATGGATTAGGATTCGGTGCCATACAACCTACCTTGCAGGCGTGGATGCTCCGCAGCTCTGCTCCGGAGCAATATGGCACTGCTAACAGCTTATTCTATAATGCAACCGATCTTGGCGTAGCAATTGGGGCCGTAATACTAGGTGCTATCTCCTCAGTTACCAATTATGCTGTGATGTATCGCTACTCTGCCGGCTTTATGGTTCTATTTGTCATCGTATATGTAGTCGTTCATTTTATTGTAAGCCCGCGGCTAAAATCATACAGTGTATCTAGCGACTTGAACAACTCTTCCTCTGCAGCAGTGTCTGAGTGAAGCAAGCAAAAAGCATTTGTAGCATAGCGCAAATGCAAAGAAAAAGTATTGCACATTAGCAAAGTATAAGTATTGCACATTGGCAAAGTAAAAGTATTGCATTAGCAAAGCAAGAGTATTGCACACTGGCAAAGTAAAAGCGCCATTATTTGAGGGGCGTAATGCCAATTGCCGAAACATAAATTGCGAAAAGACAAATACCGAAGCACAAACTGCAAAAACGCAAATTACCCAAACATAAACTGCTGAAATACAAATCGCGAAAATGCTAAGTACCTTGCCGCAAAACGCCAATATACTAGAAAAAATGCAAATGTGCATCTTTTTAACTCATTGTGAGTTCAAGCTCTTAAATTGCTGCAAAAGTGCAGGCTTTTTACCATTCATAATAAAAATTGCACTTAAAACGACAAAAAGCCTGCACTTTTGCAGGCTTTTCACTCATATCCGCTGTTTTGTTTGAAAAAAACTGCACATTTGCAGCTTTTTCAAAGCAAAACGACTTCAGCATCATATTCTTCTATTTGGAGTTATCAGTGTCAGTGTAGCCCTGAGGCTTAGCGGCCCATTCATCGGCTTCAGGCTCAATATCTACACCGCTTTCGATTTTTTTCTTCTCTGCTAACGAATCTCCAGCAGTGTCCAGCTTATTGCGCAGCTGTGCCTCATCTTGAGTCTGATCTTTACGCTGTGTCATTCTGATTCCTCCTAAATGTGACTGATGTGTATTCATTCCTTATCTAGGGTGTCCCATCCAGAGTGAACCAATCCATAAAACTACAAAACATCGTCAAATCATCAGAATCTCTCGGATTTCTTGCTCTGATAGACTGGAAACGGCCTGTTGACCCGGCTGAATCACTTCATCGATCAAATCCCGTTTTCTTTGCTGAAGCTCGTACATTTTATCCTCTACAGTGCCTTCGCTCACGAGGCGAATGACGTGTACGATATTTTTCTGCCCGATTCGATGAGCGCGATCTGCTGCTTGCTGCTCTACCGCAGGATTCCACCACAGATCATATAAAATAACCGTGTCGGCGCCAGTGAGATTCAGACCAGTCCCCCCGGCTTTCAAGGAGATCAGAAACAATTCCCGTTCACCATCATTAAATCTGTTACACAGCTCTACACGCTCTGCGGCAGGGGTTTGCCCGTCAAGGTAAAAAAACGAAATATCACGGTATGCCAGCTCTCGCCCGATAATATCAAGCATTTGTGTGAATTGTGAGAAAATCAGCGCTCTTTTACCGGCATTTCGGCATTCCTCTACGATTTCAAGCAACTGCTTGAACTTGGCGGAGCTGCCGTTATAGTTCTCCAGAAAAAGAGAGGGATGGCAGCACAACTGGCGCAGTCGCGTTAAACCGGCCAGTATTCGAATGCGGTGTTTTTCAAATCCATCTATGCTCAGATGCTTTAAAGTATCCTTCTGAAGCTGGGCCAAATAGGCAGCATACAGCTTTTTTTGCTCCGGCAGCAGCTGAGAGCTTTGCAGTGATTCAATCTTCTCCGGCAGCTCCTGCAATACATCGGCTTTTATACGACGAAGCAGAAAAGGTGATATACGCTTGGAAATTTGCTCGCGGTTCAGCTCATTAAAGCTCTTTCGATCCTGGAACAAAGCGGGAAATACAGCATCAAAGATGGACCAGAGCTCCTCCAGAGAGTTTTCAACAGGCGTACCTGTTAATGCAAAAGAGTACTTTGCCTGCAGCCCTTTTACAGCATGGGCTGTCTGGGTAGTATGGTTCTTGAACATCTGGGCCTCATCCAGAATGAGCGTATGGTAGCTGTGATCGGCATATTGTTCAATATCCCTGCGCAGCAGAGGATAGGAGGTAATGATTACGTCGATGCCTTGGCGATGCTTAATAGCACGAACCCGATCAGCCTTGCTGCCGTCTGCGATAACTGCGACGATGTCGGGAGCAAATTTTTTGAGCTCATTCCGCCAGTTATACACCAGGGACGCAGGTGTGACAATAAGAGCAGGCAATTGCTGCTCTCGGATTTCCGGTAATACTGACACCACAAACGCGATGCTTTGAAGTGTTTTGCCAAGTCCCATATCATCCGCCAAAATACCCCCGAATCGATAATGGGCCAGCGTCTTCATCCACTGATAACCATACACCTGATAGTCCCGCATAATACCTGATAAGGATTCCGGAACCGGGAAATCCAGATTGTCCGGGTTTTTCATATTTTGCAGCAATTTGCGCAGCGATTTACTAAGCTGGATAGCTTGATCTTGTGCATGGCCGTTGAGTAAATGCAGTCCGCTGGCGACTGGCAGACGGAAACCCGTACCCGTTTCGTTCAACCGATATTTACCAACATCATTCATAAAAGAAACGATTTTTTGAAATTCTGAGCTTTCCAACGGAAGCAGAGCTCCAGTAGGCAGTCTATGATATTTTCGCTTAACTTCAAGTGATCGAATGACCTCTCGGATTTCGTTTTCCGAAATTCCGTTCAGGCTGAATTTGATTTCAAGCCAGTCCGTCCGTTCATCCACATTAACAACGATTTTTGGCGGCACAGAGATCGATACGATTCTAACCTTTACTGCAGAGGTAGCGTAAATATCCAATAGCTCCTCCAGGCGGGGGACGACATGATATAGGAAATCGTATTCCGATTCCTCGTCATCCAGAAAATAGCCGCTTTCGGTCTGAACAAAGCTGCTTTCTGTCATCATTCCGAGAATTTGTTCCTCAAGGTCAACATCCCGAAGCAGGATCAGATCGGCTCCGCGATGGGTTGAGCCTTGCTCCAGAGGATTTATTACAATGTTTCCATATTGAAACTCCAGGCTGGCCAGCAATCGATCCTTCACGCGATCCAAATATAACCGGGCCTTAAGCTTAGTTTGAACCATCCGTCTTGCTATATCATCAGATATGTCTACGGCGCCTAATTTTCTTAGACCAGGCAATACCTTCTCCATGAACGGCTCAATTTGATCACGAACTACTTGAATATGGCGGCGATTAGAGGCGGCCAGCATTTTAAGCAGCTCATACAATTGATGGCACTGCTCCTCCGTCATTTGGATCAGCTTTTGATCGGCAATAACTATACCGTAGGATTCCATAATCGTTATTTCTTCCAGGCCTTGAACATGAAATTGAAAAATACCTTCCTCGTTCTCATCAAATAAAAACTGGATGGGTGGCCGATCATTGGATAAATGAAAGCCGTGAAGCAGATGGTAGCCTGGCCCCAGGTCAATGCGAACTGCCGGATCAAGGGCGAACAGAGGCTTTAATGCTGACCAGGCATAAGGAGGGATATGCAGGAACCGCTCGCCAGGGCTCTTTTTGAAATAAGCAGCATTTCCCTTCATGGAATCCTGATACATTTGTTCATTGTATGAAATGCCAATAAGCTGCTGAATAATATCATCGCTTGGCCCTGAGAAGCAGTACAGCTCCGGATCATAAGAAAACTGATCTGTGAAAGCATAGGATTGCCTGTTCTCGACACATTGGAGAAATTGCCGTATGTTTTTAACAATATAGGCTCTTTTAGGGACAACCTTCATTTCCACAGCAAAAATATGCTTTTTATAGCCATACTCCACAGCAGTTAAAATAAATTCAACCTCTAGCGGTGTTCTTGCATCAAAATGTGTGCCAATCCGGCTCAGCTGCTTATGTCGGGTTTGACCGAACAGACTCATCATATCTCGAGTGAGCCAGGCATCACGAGATGGAATTTGTGTTTGCCGGGAAGAGGCGATTTCAAGCAAGGACGGCGCATTTTCAGGTAAGTGATGATTAGCCGGATCGCTGTTTGAATGGCTCTCAGGGTACAATAGAGATACGGAGCGCCGGGGCGGTTCTGCGATTCCATTCTGTCTGTCAATAATTCCTAAAAGCACTGCGGCAATATGTTTACAACTATTGTTATAGGAAGTAAAGGCAGGGCAGTCGCACACCGCATCAACGTCACTGCTCGAATCGAACTGAATATGAACATGATAATGATCGATGTCCGACACGGTAGCTTCATATTCCTGTGAATCATGATTCAGGCGAGTGAAATGCACTTTACCTGATCGGTAATATGCTTCGCCACGATCATACGAGATACGGCCGCATAATGTTTTCACATAGCTTTTTGTCAGTTGTGCACTCATGATACTAACCATCCTTTAGCTTTCCACCGAAAATATGTTCTCATTATTTTATCATAACAAGATACGGAAACAAATACATACAAAAAAGCTGTTGACCTTCACGCTGCGTAAAGGTGTACAGTCAAGTTGTCAGGAGGATGCAGAGCAAATGGAATATACCATTCAGAAGCTGGCACAGCTAGCCGGAGTAAGCTCTCGAACGCTGCGATACTACGATGAGATAGATCTCCTTAAGCCGGCGAGGATATCATCATCTGGATATCGAATTTACAGCCAGACCGAAGTGGACCGACTGCAGCAAATATTGTTTTACAGAGAGCTTGGATTAGGCTTGGAGCAGATTCGAGACGTCATTAACAAGCCTTCATTTAATGACCTCCATGCGCTGGCTGAGCATAGGGAGCAGCTCCTTGACAGACGTAGGCAGCTTGATGCATTAATTGCGACTGTTGAACGAACGATTGAAATGAAGGAAGGGAGAATAGCAATGAGTGATACACAAAAATTCGAAGGCTTCAAACAAAAAATGATTTCTGATAATGAGGAAAAATACGGCCATGAGCTGAGAGAGAAGTATGGTGAAAAAGTGGTGAATGAATCCAACGCTAAATTGAGCCGTATGACTCAACAGCAGTATGAAGAGGTGACGAGACTTTCCGAGGAGGTTATAACTACGCTTAGCAGTGCCTTTAAGACTGGTGATCCGGCGGGAGAGCTCGCTCAGAAAACAGCAGACCTGCACAAACAATGGCTATGCTTCTACTGGGATCAATACAGTCCGGAAGCGCATGCAGGTATGGCGGAGATGTACGTAGCCGATGATCGCTTCAGAGCTTACTATGATAAGGAAACACCTGGTATGGCACAGTTTTTGCGTGAGGCTATTTTGATCTATACCGGGATAGGGAAATAACTTTACCCGTTCTGACATTGTTTCTACACTGGCATTTCGGTATCATGATTATATGTGAAAAATGTGAAAGATATCGCTAATTGAGGTGGAAACTCGTTGAGAACGATAGCAATTGTTGGTGGAGGAATTACCGGATTATCAGCAGCCTACTATTTACAAAAACATATTATAGATCGGAAATGGACTGCCAGAATCGTATTGATAGAAGCTAACGATTATCTGGGCGGTAAGATCAACACGGTGCACAGAAACGGCTTTGCAATGGAGACAGGAGCCGATTCTCTTGTCGCCAGAAAGAGCAACGTCGCTCCGCTCATCGACGAGCTTGGACTACGGGATCAGGTAGAATACAACGCGACAGGGAAATCCTATATATTCACAGAAGGCCAACTGAAGCTGATTCCTGAGGATGCAGTTTTTGGAATTCCTCTTAGTATTGAGTCGCTGGCCAAGAGTGATCTTGTTTCAGCAGAAGGTAAAGTCGAAGCGCTTAGGGACTTTTATACGACGAACGAGACGTTCACATTGAATGATTCGATCGGATTGTTCCTCGAAGCATTCCTTGGCAAGGAAATCGTAGATAAGCAGATCGCTCCTGTCTTGTCAGGGGTGTATTCCGGCAAGCTGAACGATTTGACGATTGCCTCAACACTTCCATACTTGCTGGAATATAAGAACGAATACGGCAGCATTATCAAGGGCCTGGCAGAGAATAAAGCGACCTTTAAGAAAACAGGGAACAAGAAGTTCCTCTCTTTTAAGGAGGGGACTTCTGCCTTGATTCATGGGTTGGAGCAGCATCTGCTTAGCGGCGAAACGGTTGAAATCATAAAAAATGTCAAGGCAGAGAAAATAGAAAAGGTACTCGACCGCGAATCATGCTATAGAATGGTTTTATCTAATGATAGAATCATTGAAGCTGATCACGTAATTTTGAGTACACCGCAATCATCTGCACAAGCTCTTCTTAATGATGCCTCTCTTGACGAGGATTTTAACCAATTTCTTGATAGCTCGATGATCAGCGTATATCTCGGCTTTGATATACCGGATGAAGAGCTGCCTGTGGATGGAACAGGATTTATTGTTGCTGATAGTGATGAGCTCTTATGTAATGCGAGTACCTGGACGAGCCGCAAATGGAAGCATACCTCAGAGAATGGACATTTTCTTGTGCGGATGTTCTATAAAAGTACTGTGCCTGATTTTGAGCGGCTAATTGAGCTTTCAGAGGAAGAGATCATGAGAATTGCCCTGCAGGATATCGTAAAAAGCCTGGGCATCGAACGTGAGCCTGTTACTTATGAAGTAACCAAATGGCTTGATGCTATGCCGAATTACCATATTTCGCATCATCAGCTTGTTGAATCGCTTGAAGCGAAAATAAAGCAGTCCTACCCTGGTATTTACTTGGCAGGATGCTCGTATTATGGCGTTGGAATTCCCGACTGCATAGCGAATGGCAAAGAGGTTGCCGAGATCATTGCGGAGCAGCTGCAGGGATAAGGATAAAAAGAATTAGAACCTCTCCGAATTTGTTTTGCGGAGAGGTTCTTTGTTATGTCTTACGCCCAGTTTCCATTGCGGAATACAGGCTTACTGTTCCACTGCCCAGTTTCCATTGCGGAATACAGGCTCTATCGTTCCATCGGCCAGCTCTCCATCGATTTCCAGCTCAGCGGAGCCGATCATGAAGTCGACGTGGGTGAGACTGACATTAGCGCCTTTTTCAAGCAGCTCTTGTTTGGATAGCTTCGTACCGCCTTCAATATTTACCGGATAAGCGCTGCCCAGTGCCAAGTGGCAAGATGCGTTTTCGTCTACGCCAGTGTTGTAGAATACGCGATTCATGCGGGAGATAGGGGAATCATAAGGGACAAGGGCAACCTCTCCAAGGTATGAGGCTCCTTCATCGGTAGCGAGCAGGGTAGTCAGATGCTCCCGGCCTGACTTGGCGTTGTAGGAGACCACTTTACCGTCTTTAAACGTGATTTCGATGCCTTCCACCAATCTTCCGTTCAGATTGAGTGGTTTGGTGCTCGTAACCGTTCCGTTTACACCTGTCCGCAGCGGCATAGTGTAGATTTCCTCAGTAGGCATATTGGCGACAAAGTATACGCCGGACGCATTTTCATCACCACCGCCTAGCCATTGATAGCCATCCGGGAATTCGATGTGCAGATCAGTTCCGGGAGCGCGGTAATGCAAAAATTTATAGCGTTTGTCATTCATAAATTGCTGGCGCTGCTTAAGCTCTTGAATATGCTCACGCCAAGCGATGACAGGATCGCCATCATTCACACGATTCATTTGGAAGACGGCTTCCCACATGGCATTAACCCGTTCCTCCTCAGGAAAATCGTCAAAAACCTTGTTGGCCCATGCCTTTGTAGGAGCTTTAACTAATGACCAGGTGATGAGGTTGTTGCGGGTATAATGAGAAAAGCTCTCCCTGGCCAGGGCGGCAGCCTTGACTGCTGTAGACACTTTCTCGGCATCTACTCCGCGAAGCAGCTCAGGATCAGGCACTTTAATATGTAACAACGCTCCACCAGCCTCTGCAAGCTGTAACATCTTATCGGCTTCCCATTTTGGATAATAGGAAAAAGTGTCATCCTGCGCCTTGTCGTAACGGATACGTGTGATTTGTTCATCCATCCATTGGACGTCTACGTATTTAGCGCCGGCTTCATATGCTTTTGCTACAATTAACCGTGTTAATTGCACAGTCTCAATTGGAGATTGGACCATGAGAATTTGTCCGGGTTGAATATTGACTCCAACTTTAACGACGAGCTCAGCATATTTTTCTAACAGGATATCGAAGTGGTTCATGATGATTTCCTCCTGATTTATTAAAATGTACTAATCATATTGTATCATATCGATCAAATGTGAAAGACAGGATGTAGTGGAACAAACCTGGATGTGATGGCTTTATTATCTATAAGTAGTTGTTAGATACATATCGAGAAATATTAGGAAAATGAGTCGGCAATTCAATTAAGTTAACATAACGTTGATTATGTTTATTTAGTATTAGTCGAATTGATTTTCACAATTATCACGTATATGTTGTTGGAAAGTTGTTGGAGAGTTATTGAAGAGTTATTGAAGAGTTATTGAAGATAAAAAGCTGCGTTTCTGTGTGACAAGAAAAAAACTGCAAAACTGCATCCTTTTATACTGATAATCGGCTCTTTATGGAAAAGCCTGCAAAAGTACAAGAATTTATCAATATAACAGCTAGAATTGGATTGCTTCATATGTAAAAACTGCACTTTTGCAGGAATTTCAGCTAAAAATGATCCTTTCGCCATAAAAGCCTGCACTTTTGCAGGAATTTTTCCAGATCATCCCTATTTATGATCAATATTTATGATCCCTCCTATTTATGATTTATGATTTATGATTTATGATTAATGATCATCACTATTCCAGACCATCCCTATAACGTGTTATCTAGTTCCAGTCTGCTATCAATCCGAAATCAGTGTACTATCAGTCTGGGATCAGTATACTATCAATCCGGAATCAGTAGTGCATCAGTATGGCATCAATCAGTCTGCCGCATCAATGTGTAGTATTGATTTGGCATAAGGAAACCACCAGCATTCCATGTAAAATGCTGATGGTTTCCTTATGATATCTATTCAGTTGGCTTATATATAAAGTGATCGAAATCGGCGGGCTCGCTTCGACCTGAGGTGTCCTGACATTGCATACCGACAAATGCGCCAGTAAAAAAGCCCCCGCCTTGGATGTAGTCATCAGATAGCTTATAAGACTCAAAGTTGACTGGAATAGCATTCCAATGCTCTCCATCAAACGAATAGGAGTAGTAATACTGAATATTAAGAACATCAACACGGAGATATACATATTCAACATGATTCGGAACGGCTATCTCATTTCCAAGGATAGGATGAGAGAACTTGAAATTATCACATGCAACCAGCTCGATGATTCTGCCTTTTTGCTCGTTCCAGCTCACTTGGCAGGAGGTCCAGTTTTGGGTGTTGTAGTAATTTACGAGCCCTGCGGATTGCTGAAAGGTGATAGGCTGATAAGCAACCTTAGTTTCTGCTCTAAAATTAAAATGCTGCCATCTTCTTGCAATAAAGGCCTGTGTGAACTTGGACGTTAATGATTCCTTTCCATAAAGTTGCAAATGTCCTGGACGGTCGGTAAGAGAGACAATTTGCGGGCCTAACGGAATTCTAAGGCTTTGGAAATGGGGGTTCAGCTGTCCGCTGTCAAAATCGTCTTTTTCAGGGTAATCCGGCTCCCATGGAGCTTCTGGAATTTGCGGACCCTCGATTTGCAGAGAAGGCTGATTCCCACCTACCACATATGGCCAATCATTTCTCCATTCCAAGCGTTGAATAGCGGTTTCTCTGCCCAGAGGGCAGTAGCCCCTGGGATCTATTAGCGGTTGTCCCTCTCGGGTAAGCGGCCTGCCTGTGAGATGTACCAAAAACCATTCATCCGTATGGGTTTTAACGATGGAAGCATGGCCTGCTTTTTGCAGCGGAATGCGCGGTGCTGACCAGGAAGATATTAACGGATTGTCCGGATGTACCTCGTAAGGTCCGCGAAGCGTTCTGGAGCGGGCAATCGTAGCCTGATGATCATACTTCGTGCCGCCTTCAGCTGCTAACAGGTAGTAATAGTTGTTAATTTTATATAGATGAGGTGCTTCGGTTAATTTAATGTCTGTTCCTTTGAAAATAACCTGCGCATCCCCAATCAGCTTGCGTGCGGCTGCATCATATTCCTGGAGTACAATTCCATAGAAGCTATGATGACCGCTGCGATGATCCCACATCATGTTGACCAGATATTTACGTCCATCTTCATCATGAAATAGAGAAGGGTCGAAGCCTGAGCTGTTAAGGTGAACAGGATCTGACCATTCGCCATCAATAGCCTCACAGGTTACGAGATAGTTATGGCCATCCTTCCAGCTTCCTTCTGTGACCTTGACATCTGTATAGATGAGCCAGAAAACGCCATCAGAATATGACAGATGAGGTGCCCAAATACCACCGGAATCCGGATTCCCCATCATATTAAGCTGACTAAGGCGATTGAGTGGTCTGGAGATAAGACGCCAGTTCTTCAGATCCTTTGAATGATAAATCCCTACGCCAGGGAACCACTCGAAGGTCGAGACAGCGATATAGTACTCCTCGTTGACACGACAAATACTTGGGTCCGGATTAAAGCCTGTTAGTATTGGATTTTGAATGATAGTCATATAAAGGCTCCTTTATGATCATAGAATTACCCATCTTTACGACGGTTTAAGATCATTTTGCATGTTATAATAATGCTATCTTACCAACGGTTTGTGTACGCTACCATATCCATTGCATGATCGTTTTTACCCAAATCAATCATCAGGGATGCAGGAGAGGTACCGGTTGCCAAAGGAGTTGATTTCAGAATGAATTCAAGGACGAAACGTGAATTTATGCTGCCAGACATGGATTCGACGTTCCGTGTGTTTGGGGCTCACTTGCGAACAGTAGATAGCGAATGGAAGTATCCAAAGCATAATCATCCGCTATTTGAAGTTAATCTGGTTCTCTCGGGCTGTCAGGAAATGATTGTTAATCGCAAGGTTTGTATCCAGAAGCCCGGAGACCTTATGCTGCTTGTCCCGGGTGTTGAGCATGAGAGCAAAGTGATCGGTAAAGAGGAGATGACTTATTATTGCCTGCATTTTGATGTTGATGAAAGGGCGTTCCGCGAGCTTTTATACAGGAATCCGACGTGCTTTTACGTAGCTGATAGTGAATTAGCTGTAGATATTCGACCTGCACTTGATAAACTAATCGCATTAACTAGCGAAGAATCTGCTGGAAGTGTAGAGTCTAGGATGATGATTTTGTCAGCGTTATTTGAATTGTTTGCTGGGATTAGCGGAACGTTATCCAGAATTAATTACTCTGCAGCAGCGTCCAGAATGTCGGCTACAGCTTCTCAAATTGCAGCCAAAATTGAGGAAGCTGTAGAGATGCATGACGATTCCTCTATTGATGGAGGAACTCATGAATATATTATGTCTATTGCAGCGGAAATAGGATATAGTACTTCGTCAGTCAATCGAATGTTCACCAGTGTATACGGGATGTCTCCAAGACAATACATGTCCAGCTTAATGCTGAAAAAAGCAAAGCTGATGCTTATGGACCCCGAGCTGACAATTGAGATTATATCGGTAAGGCTGGGCTACAATAATATAGCTCATTTTAGTAGACAGTTTAAGAGATGGACTGGAGAGTCGCCAACAGGCTTCAGAAACCGCTTTCATTAGTTAAAATTATACATTATCAGTTTTCCTGATAGAACTTATAAAATCATTCGAATTGACCATCTCTGCTATGCTGTGATAAGTTCTAACAAGAAGGCATAAATTCGACAAAAAGCACAGAAATACTAGGATATATTTTATGCCATTTGAACGTGAAACTTACTATGTATGTCGTGAGGTGGATGTGTTGGAACTTCAAGTCACAAACAGTCCTTTTACACAGGAGCAGGTAGAACTGCTAAATCGCTTATTGCCACAGCTGGGCGATCATCAAAAGATATGGTTGAGTGGATTTTTGAGTGCTACGCTGGGAACAGCAGCTATTTCGGGATTTGCATCAAGCGCTACTTCTGAACAAGCTTCGTTAACTTCTCCGGTTTTACAGGTGATGCCGGTTTCCAAAGAAGTGACCGTTTTATTCGGATCGCAGACAGGCAACAGTCAAGGGCTGGCGAAGAAAGTCACTAAAAAACTGGAGGAGCAAGGCTACCAGGTATCTCTTACATCGATGGGGGATTTCAAACCAAACAGCCTGAAAAAAATCGAGAACCTTCTTATCGTTGTGAGTACACATGGAGAAGGGGAGCCGCCGGATAATGCGATTCCGTTCCACGAATTTATTTTCAGCAAGAGAGCGCCTCAGCTTGAAAATTTGCGTTTCTCGGTGCTTGCGCTCGGAGATACGTCCTATGAATTTTTCTGTCAGACAGGTAAAGAATTTGATCAGCGTCTTGAGGAGCTTGGAGGTACTCGCATTGTACCGCGTGCAGATTGTGATGTGGATTTCGATGAGTCCGCGGCTGAGTGGATGAACGAGGTTGTCAGTTCCTTCAATCAAGCAGGAGAGGCGTTAACCAGCGCAGGGGCAGCGACCGGGACTACCGGAGCTGCAGGAGCTTCTGCTAACAGCGCGGAATCGGAATATTCACGCTCGAATCCATTTAATGCTGAAGTGCTGGAGAACCTGAATTTGAACGGACGCGGCTCGGATCGGGAAACACGTCATATTGAAATTTCGCTTGAAGGCTCAGGGCTACAATATGAGCCGGGTGATAGCCTTGGCATTTATCCGGAGAATCATCCGAAGCTGGTAGAAGAGCTGCTCGAAGCTCTTGGATGGAATGCTGAAGAGCTTGTTCCAGTGAATAAAAACGGCGAACAGAAAGCCGTGCGTGAAGCTTTGCTTCGTTATTATGAAATTACTGTGCTAACCAAACCGCTCCTAACACAAGTAGCCGAGCTGACTGGAAGCAAGGAGCTGAAGCAGCTGCTTGGAGCAGGACATGAGGATGCGCTACGATCCTATTTGAACGAAAATGATCTTCTTGATCTTGTGCAGGACTATCAATTGAAGGGTGTATCGTCTGACAAGCTGATTCCGCTTCTTCGTAAAATACCTGCTCGTCTATACTCTATTGCAAGCAGCCCGAATGCTTACCCGGGCGAAGTTCATCTGACGGTTCGAACGGTACGCTACGAATCCAAGGGACGCAACCGTTACGGGGTTTGCTCGGTTCAATTGGCGGAACGTATTGAGCCAGGCGAGCAGGTGCCTATCTATATCCAACATAATGATAACTTTAAGCTTCCGGACAATCCGGATACGCCAATTATTATGATTGGACCTGGCACAGGCGTGGCTCCATTCAGAGCATTTCTTGGAGAGCGTGAAGAATCCGGTGCTAGCGGCAAGTCCTGGTTGTTTTATGGAGATCAGCATTTTGCGACCGATTTCCTCTATCAGCTGGAATGGCAGAAATGGCTTCAGGATGGAGTGTTGACCCGCATGGATGTAGCCTTTTCGCGGGATACCGATAAGAAGGTCTACGTACAGCATCGAATGCTGGAGAAAAGCAAGGAGCTGTATGCGTGGCTGCAGGAGGGCGCTGCCGTGTATGTCTGCGGTGATGAGAAAAAAATGGCGCATGATGTACATGCAGCACTGCTGACGATCCTTGAGCAAGAGGGTGGCTTGACCCCGGAAAAGGCTGCGGAATACTTAATTTCGCTGCAGCAGCAGAAGCGTTATCAACGGGACGTGTACTAGAAGCAGAAGCTCACCTATCGTCAGGTTGAAAACTCGAAAATTCATGTCCCAGTGTTAGCGGAGAGGAGAACGTTCGATGTCAGAAAACAATTTGTTATCGCCAAACAGTGCACCGCACAGCGATGTTGAAGATATTAAAGTCAGAAGCAACTATTTACGAGGCAAGCTTGTAGAAGTTTTAGAGGATCAAATTACGGGTTCGATCCCCGAGGATGAGAACCGTCTGATGAAATTCCATGGCAGCTATATGCAGGATGACCGGGACTTGCGTAACGAGCGCAAAAAGCAAAAGCTTGAGGCGGCCTATCAATTCATGCTACGTGTACGTGCTCCCGGAGGAGTTGTAACGTCTGATCAATGGTTGATGATGGATCGTATTTCCCAGCTTTATGGTAATGGTACCATTCGTCTTACAACTCGTCAGTCATTTCAGCTGCACGGAGTTCTGAAATGGAACATGAAGAAGACGATCCAGGAGGTACACAATTCATTATTGACTACATTAGCTGCTTGCGGTGACGTCAATCGTAATGTTATGTGCAACCCCAATCCGGATCAATCTGAAATCCATGCGCAGGTGTTTGAATGGGCCTGCAAGCTGAGCAGTCATCTTGAGCCTCAGACGAGAGCGTATCATGAAATATGGCTTGATGGCGAAAAGGTGCTGGACAGCAAGGATAATCAAGAGGAGCAAGAGCCGATCTACGGCCATGTATATTTGCCGCGTAAGTTTAAAATCGGTATTGCGGTTCCGCCTTCCAATGATGTAGATGTTTTCTCGCAGGATCTTGGTTTTATCGCGATTGTTGAGAAAGGCAAGCTTATCGGATTTAACGTAAGTGTAGGCGGCGGAATGGGTATGACGCATGGCGATCCTTTGACTTACCCACAGGTAGCCAAGGTCATTGGATTTTGTACGCCGGAGCAGGTGATCGATCTGGCTGAGAAAACAGTAACCATACAGCGTGATTACGGTGATCGGGCAGTTCGTAAGCATGCCCGCTTCAAGTATACCCTCGATGATCGTGGCGTAGATTGGTTCATTGATGAATTAAGAAATCGCCTCGGCTGGAGTCTGGAGGAGGCACGTCCATATCATTTTGATCATAACGGTGATCGATATGGCTGGGTCAAAGGGAATAAAGGCAAGTGGCATTTTACATTGTTTATTCAAAATGGCCGGATCAAGGACGAAGAAGACTATTTGCTCATGACCGGGCTAAGAGAGATTGCCAAAATCCATACAGGTGATATCAGGCTCACTGCCAATCAAAACCTGATTATTTCGGAAGTAACCACTCAGAAAAAGAAGCAAATCGAAGCGCTGATTCAGCAGTACGGACTGACCGACGGCAAGCATTATTCCGCGCTCCGCAGAAATTCTATGGCCTGTGTTTCCTTACCGACCTGTGGACTTGCAATGGCTGAATCTGAGAGATATTTACCATCACTCCTGGATAAGATCGAGCCTATTCTGGAATCGAACGGTTTAAGAGATGAAGATATCGTCATTCGTATGACCGGATGCCCGAATGGATGCGCAAGACCGGCTCTTGCTGAGATTTCATTTATCGGTAAAGGACCTGGGAAATACAATCTGTATATTGGCGGCAGCTTTACGGGAAATCGACTGAACAAGCTGTACAAGGAAAATATCGGCGAGACAGAAATTTTGGATTCGTTAACTCCGATCATTAAGCATTATGCAGTAGAACGGAATGAAGGCGAGCATTTCGGTGATTTCGTCATTCGCAACGGATATGTTCCTGAGGTTGTATCGGGCGAATATTTTCACGCATAGATTGCAAAAAAAGGAGTGCCTCATTGAGATGCGCTCCTTTTTGCATGTTTATATGTCTATAGCTTTTTCTCCATAAGATAGAATAGTCCTTTTCGCCAGCTTACCTCTCCAACCTTGCAATAATTCAGCTTCTCATACATTTTAAGTGCAAATGGATTTTGAGAAAAAGCGTCCAGCCGGATCGTTTCAATTCCCTTTTCCTTTACAAGCTCTTCCACGAGCTGCATAGTCTTTCTGCCGATTCCCTTATTTTGAAATGAAGGATTGACGCATAATCTATGGATAACGCAAAAAGAAGCGTCAGTGTATTTCCACTCTCCTTCCTCATACTCTTCATCATAATCCTGATTTAGTACGAATACGGACATGATCATGTTATCAGACTCTACAATATATAACTCATTATTTTCTATATCTGCCTTCAGGTCTTCTTTGGTCGGGTATACTTCATCCCACTGAGGAATTTGATTTTGATTCATTACCTCAATAGCTCTGACAAAAACCTCGAATACTTCTTCTATGTCACTCATGTTCGCTAGTCTCGCCGATAGATTAGTCAACGTATGGTCCTCCTGAATAATAGGGTGTATATCTTGTGCATATGGTTACATTTTACTTATACTTTGTACGCCCTTCAATAAAAATAAGCTCATTCAGAAGGAAGGCAGCCTATATGATATGACATTTGAAGAGAAGAGATGAGAAGAGATGAGCGATGATACACCGAGGACTGGAAAAAATGATGAGAAAACAGCCGAATGACCTCTGTGTCAGGAGATTCGGCTGTTATTTATATGTGGAGCTTATTGTTGAGGAGACACCAGGATTTTCACTTGGTTTTTCTCTTTAAGCAAAGCTTCAAATCCCTGTTCCACCACTTCATTAAGCTTGATTTTCTTCGTTACCAATTTATCAGCGGGGAAGTAGCCTTGATCCATCAAGCTAATGACGGAAGGGAAGACGTCACGATAGCCGATAATACCTGCCATATTGCGTTCCTTCAGAACGATTTGGTTAGGATGAATAGCAGCTTCTTTTTCGAAAATACTAACGATCATAATTTGTCCGCCAAGCTTCGTTGTATCGATCGCTTGTTTCAGCACTACAGGTACACCTGTTACCTCGAATGCAACAGATACGCCGCCTTCTGAGCGATTGCGGATTTCTTCAACAGCATCAAATTGTTTAGGGTCGATTACGATTGCGCCAAGCTCCGCAGCTTTTTGCTTGCGTTCTTCAGACAATTCAACAACGTAAATTTCGGAAGCACCGGATGCCTTCAAGGCTTCGATTACGAGCAGACCGATAGGGCCGGCACCAAATACTGCGGCTTTGTCGCCAACCTTAAATTGGCTTGAGCGAACCGCGTGCAGGGCAACGGCTGATGGTTCTACTAGAGCACCTTGTTCATAGGATAAGCTGTCTGGAATTTTATGCACCATATGCTCATCAGCAGACACGTATTCTGAAAATCCGCCGCCACCGCCAGCAAGACCAAGGAAGCCCATGTCATCGCAAAGGTTGTATTTGCCTTGTTTACAGGCTTCACATTTACCGCACGCATAGATTGGCTCGACAACAACTCGATCTCCGACTTTCAATTTGGTTACACCCGCGCCGACTTCAACGATTTGACCGGAGAATTCATGACCCATCACAACAGGGGCCTTTTCACCAGTAAGAGGATGCTCTGTATTTTGAGGAATGAAAATAGGACCCGCTACATATTCGTGAAGGTCGCTACCGCAAATTCCGCACCATTCAACTTTAATTTTAACCTTTCCTTCAAGAGCTGAAGGTTCTTCAATTGTTTCCAAACGGAGGTCTTTAACACCGTGCCATCTCAATGCTTGCATAACTTGTCATCTCCTAAATATTCAATGATAAATCCAGTAGTGAATCACGATATTTTGGGAAACGTTTCCGACATCAAATATTTCATATTTCGTATATTTTGTCAAATATAAAATATAAAAAAATAAGATATTAATATTGTGAAATAAAGTGCATATGCTGCAAGGTTTAGAGCTGTTTTAGTATTTGCAGTTTGAAATATATAAAGGTCAGTCATACTGTGGTATAGTAATATCAATAAATAGATTAAATTTAATTGATATTCGAAAACGATTCCGAAATGAGAGGCGACTGAAAAGTGTCTAGGAAAAGCAAGGTCACGATTGAAGATGTAGCTAAGCGGGCGGGAGTAGGCATCGCCACTGTATCACGGGCAATCAATAACTCCGGTGGAATCAGTGAAAAGACGAAAGCTCACATTTTGCAGGTGATCGATGAGATGGGCTTTGTTCCGAATACGTCAGCCCAAAGCTTGAAGATTCGTCAGACTAATCAAATTGCTTTGGCTGTTCCGGATATACGCAATGCGATCATTCCCGATATAGCTTGGGCTGTGGAGCAAGTGGCCAAGCAGGCTGAATATCGGGTGATTCAGATTAATACATCGGGAAATGCACGGTTGGAATTGGAAACCATTAGAGAGGTCAAGAAATTACATGTCGACGGTCTCATTATTATGCCTTTGGCTTACCCCAAAACGATGGTTGAACAGATCAATAAGCTAAATGTTCCAGTGTCTGTCATTAATTACGGGAAAAGACTGCAGGATGGGGTGAAGGCCGACATTGTCAGCCTTTCCAAGCTGGAGGGCAGCATGGTAATGGAGCATTTGCAGAGCATAGGAAGAAGTCGAATCGCATACGCAGGCGCTCAAAAGGACGTTATAGAAGACCGATATTTTGCCTACGAGCAGTCGCTTCAACAACCTGTCGATGTGTCCCTGGTCTATTTTGGAGATGACTTTTCCATTCAGACCGGACGAAGTGCCGCAAATTACTTTTACAGCTTGAAAAATATGCCGGATGCTATTTATGCGGTGAATGATATGGTAGCCATCGGAATTGTGAACCGATTCAAGGAATTAGGCATTCGTGTACCGGAGGATGTAGCTGTCGTAGGGATTGATAACAACCTGTGGACTACACTGACTAGTCCGCAGATTAGCTCAGTATCCATTATGGGGGCGGAGGTAGCCAGGGTAGCGACCCAGCTGCTTTTAAAACGAATCCAGGAAAATACGATTGGTGAGTATGAAAGAGTGCAGTTGGAACCACGTCTTATCGTTAGAGAATCCAGTGTGCAAATTTCACGTAATATTTCATCCTGAATGGTTGAGTTGTCATGCCTAAACCTTATATAATAAGACGAGTATATTAGACTAATTTTATGAACATTTATTGGAAAGGTGTTTTCATGAGCATATTAAACGTAGAGAAACTAAGCCACGGCTTTGGAGACCGCGCGATCTTCAACGACGTATCTTTCCGCCTGCTCAAAGGGGAGCATATCGGATTAATCGGCGCTAACGGTGAAGGCAAATCTACCTTCATGAATATTATTACAGGCAAGCTTCAGCCAGATGACGGGAAAGTAGAATGGGCCAGACGCACACGGGTTGGATATCTGGATCAGCACGCTGTGCTGACGAAGGGCATGACCATTCGTGATGTGTTGAGAGGCGCCTTCCAATATCTCTTTGATTTGGAACAAGAAATGAACGATATGTATGGCAAAATGGGAGAAGTATCCCCTGAAGAGCTTGAGCAATTGCTGGAAGAGGTAGGAACGATTCAGGATACGTTAACTAGCCAGGATTTTTATTTGATTGATGCCAAAGTTGACGAAACCGCTCGCGGCCTTGGATTAACCGATATTGGTCTCGATAAGGATGTTAACGATCTGAGCGGCGGTCAGCGTACTAAAGTATTGCTTGCGAAGCTGCTTCTTGAGAAGCCTGATATCCTGCTCCTTGATGAGCCCACCAACTATCTGGATGAGCAGCATATTGAATGGCTGAAGCGTTATCTTCAGGAATATGAAAATGCATTTATCCTAATCTCGCATGATATTCCGTTCTTGAACAGCGTTATTAACTTGATTTATCATATGGAAAATCAGGAGTTAAACCGTTATGTCGGGGACTATGACTATTTCCAACAGGTGTATGAAGCGAAGAAGCTGCAGCTTGAATCTGCTTATAAACGCCAGCAGCAAGAGATCGCCGATTTGAAGGATTTCGTGGCCCGTAACAAAGCCAGCGTAGCAACCCGGAACATGGCGATGTCGAGACAGAAGAAGCTGGATAAGATGGAAGTCATCGAATTGGCCAAGGAAAAACCGAAGCCGCAGTTTAATTTCCGTGATGGCAGAACCGCCGGAAAGATGATATTTGAAACGAACCAGCTGGTTATCGGCTATGATAGTCCGCTGTCCAGACCGCTTGATCTGCGTATGGAGCGTGGTCAAAAAATCGCCTTGGTCGGTGCCAACGGTATCGGTAAAACGACACTGCTTCGTAGTATTTTGGGCGAAATCAAGGCTGTTTCCGGGACAGCTCAGCTTGGAGATAATTTAGAAATCGGTTATTTCGAGCAGGAAATGAAGGACGCGAACTATAACACCTGTATCGAAGAAATTTGGAATGAGTTTCCTTCCTATACGCAATTTGAGGTTCGTGCTGCACTCGCTAAATGCGGGCTCACTACGAAGCATATTGAGAGTAAAATCGCAGTGCTAAGCGGTGGCGAAAAAGCGAAGGTGCGTCTCTGCAAGCTGATCAATCGCGACACCAACCTGCTTGTTCTTGACGAACCTACCAACCACCTTGATGTAGACGCTAAAGACGAGCTGAAGCGCGCCCTAAAGGCATACAAGGGCAGTATTTTGCTGATTTCTCATGAACCTGAATTTTACCGTGATGTAGTTACGGACACATGGAATTGTGAGAGCTGGACAACTAAAGTGTTTTAATGAATCGGTCTGGATATTAAGCCTGCAAGCCCTCAGGGTTTGACGGGCTTTTTGTCTGGAAACATGGACAATATACGATGAGGAAGGCGGTACAATATATGGAATGGCACCAGCTTGAGTATTTTCAGACGGTGGCACATATGGAGCATATGACTAAGGCTGCTCAGGCCTTGTCGATCTCACAATCGGCACTCAGCCGTTCTATTTCTCGAATGGAGGAGGAGCTCGGTGTGCCGCTCTTTGATCGTCAGGGCCGTTCGATTGTGCTGAACCGCTGCGGACAGCTGTTTGTTAAGCGTGTACAGCGAATGATACAGGAGTATGAAGAAGGAAAAGCCGAGCTTCGAAGCTTAGTGGATGAAGAGGCGGGAGAGGTGACCGTAGGATTTCTTCACACGTTGGGCTCCAACCTCATGCCTGATCTTATCGTGGATTTTAGGGAAATTTACCCGAATATTCGCTTCCAGCTTAACCAAAACAATACATCATCACTTCAAGATCAGCTGGCGCAGGGCTCCGTTGATATGTGTCTGCTGTCCCATCCGTCTGAACAGATTCATTCGATGGAATGGAGAGAGATTATGAGTGAGGAATTGTATGTGTTTGTACCGCTGCATCATCCTCTTGCAGGCCGTTCCTCTATTCAGTTGTCGGAAATTTCCGATGAACCGATGATCTCGTTTAAGGCTGGATTTGGCCTTCGAAATTTATCGGATCATTATTGCAGGACAGCGGGATTTATTCCACGCATTGCATTTGAGGGAGAGGAGGTTCCAACGATTGAAGCGCTGGTAGCAGCTGGATTAGGAGTAGCATTATTACCGGGCGTTAGAGGGATAAACAACCATCAGATTGTGAGGCTTAAGGTAACTTCGCCTGACTGCTATCGGGTGATAGGACTAGCGTGGATGAAGGAGCGCTATATGTCTCCTCCAGCCAAGCGTTTTTTGGATTTTGTTATACATTATTTCAAGAAATGAGCTTCTTTTTTGGAAGTATTACGGTGAGCTCAAGCGAGACAAGCATAGCAGCCAGCAGCAGAAGGCTGATCATATCAACGATTCCCGTCCATCCCGCACGACTCCAGAACAGACCGCCCATGGTACCGCCCAAGCTAGAGCCAATGTAGTAAAACAATAAATATAAGGAGGAGGCCTGGGCTTTGCCTGCCTTTGCCCGGCTGCCTACCCACGAGCTTGCCGTCGAATGCGCTCCGAAAAATGCAAACGTCACAACCGCTGCGCCGAGTAAAATTAGAGAAAGATGTGTAGATAAAGTAATTAAAATCCCCAGCAGCATCAGTACTAGATTAATCCAAAGCACCTTGGCCCGCCCGATTCGATCGCTTAATTTCCCCATAAAGGTTGAGCTAAATGTACCCAGAAGATAAAGGACAAATATCCAGCCTAATAACGTCTGGGATAAATGATACGGAGCATCGCTTAATCGATATCCAAGATAATTGTATAAAGTAACGAAGCCGCCCATTAAAACTCCGCCAAGGATAAAAAGACAAACAAGTCCCTTATCGTGAAACTGTGCTGTAAACAAGGACAGCACTTCCTTAGGCTGCATTTTTTTAGGCGTAAAGTGATGAGAAGCCGGTAAATGGCGCCAAAAATAAATGCTGGCGATCAGGCTTATGATTGCCAATACACCGATAGCCCATCTCCAGGAGCTGAGGTCAGTAATCGTTCCGACTGAGATCCGTCCAAACAACCCGCCTACCGTGTTTCCGCTAATGTACAGCCCCATAGCAAAGCCGAGGCTTTTGGGCTCCATTTCCTCTGACAAATAGGTCATTGCAACAGCAGGCAAGCCGGCGAGTACAATTCCCTGTAAAGCTCTTATAGCTAGCAAGCTTTCATAATTTGGCGCCAGAGCTGTTAGCAAACAGCAGATAGAAGAAATCACTAGTGAAATTGACATTAATGATTTTCTGCCAACACGGTCGGAAATAAAGCCTGCTATAGGCAAAGATACAGCAAGTAATATAGTACTTACCGATAATGTAATGCTTGCAGCCGCAGGAGTTAAATTCATTGCTTTTGTGAATACTGGAAATAGTGGTTGCACGCAGTAGAGCACAGCAAAAGTGGCTAAACCTGCCGCAAACAGCGCCAGGCTTCCCTTTTTGTATTCTGCACTACCACGGGTTAAATATTGATCTTGCTCGTTTGATGGTCGCGCACTTGCAATCAAAATGTTCAGATCCTTCCTGGATGAGATACGCTAAGCATACACCCGGGTTGTATGATGTGTAAAATTCATCTTTTACACTAAACCGATGCATCACAGGAATAGATCGGGAGGAATAAGGCTGCTAAATTATACCTAAATCCTGCTCGGATTCTCTGTAAACAGCAATCATGATAATCGCGGTTTCTGTCCCAATATTTTTGACTAAATGAGGGGTGCAGGCATTCCAGCTAAAGGAGTCTCCTTCTTGAAACTCAGCAGCATCCTCACCCTGCTCGGCGTAAATGCTCCCTTTAACGACCAGATGTACCTCTTCTCCTTCATGAGCATGCGGCACTTCCCCAGTCGAGGCTCCGGGAGGGAGCTCCACGATCATAGTCCGCACGTTTTTTGTAGAGCTTAAATGCTCTACCTTTAACTTATAAATTCCGCTAGTCGTAACTACCCGATCATCCTTGCGGACGATATTCATACGTTCTTCTTTTTTCAACAATAAATAAGCTAGAGGTACTTTGAGGGCACTGGCAATATTCTCCAGGGTTGCAATGGATGGAGAGGTTTTATTGGTTTCAACCTGACTCATGAAGCCTTGAGATAAGCCGCTCTCCTCGCAGATTTGTGCTATGGTGATGTTCTTTCGTTTACGTATGGCTCGAATGGTGGAACCAATATCCATTTATAATCACTCCTGAATTATTATAAATACTTATTTAATTTCGATATTAGCATTAAAACGGTTGACATGCTAGTCAATTGATATTATATTAGTGAGGCGAATATTAGTTCTTTATAGCTAATATTTTAAAACTAACAAAGAAGGTGGAGACATCATGACAAGAACGGCAGTTGTTTCATTATTAATGCGGGTAGTGCTTGGGATTATTTTTGTGGCACACGCAGTGAGCAAGTTTCAGATGGGGCTGGAAAATGTATCAGGCTGGTTTGGCAGCTTGGGCTTGCCTGGTTTTTTGGGATATATCGTAGCGTTTATTGAATTGCTGGGCGGAATATTTTTGATTGTGGGATTATTTACACGATATGTGTCTGTATTGTTAGTGATCGTGCTTGCCGGAGCTGTTTTTACAGTGAAAATCCCGCTTGGTCTGCTTGGTAACGGACAAACTGGCGGATATGAGCTTGATTTGGCTTTGTTGCTGATTGCACTTTATTTGGTTGTCGCGGAACGCACTCCGCTATCTTTGGATCAAGTTTTTTCTAAGAAACGTGTTTAATCGTTGGATCGAGGTGAGCTAATATGAATCCAGCTTTCGTGTATGATATTCATTTGCCGGAGCAATTAGAGGAACAGAAAAAATACCCCGTCATCTTCACACTGCATGGAAAAGGGTCTAATGAGCGGGATTTATACAGTCTGGTAGAGCCGTTAGCAAATCATTTCATTATTATTAGCATCCGCGGTAACCTTGCGTTTGGTCCTGGCTATCAATTTTACGAGCTGAAAAGCTTGGGCAATCCTGTAAGGGAAATGTTTGATAATGCTATAGCTAATTTAGAATCGTTCATACAATACGCTACGGATAAATATCCAATCAATCCCGAGTGCCGTTACATGCTAGGCTTTAGTCAAGGCGCGATTTTGTCGATGTCACTAGCACTTAAGCTGGGGAATCAATTGAAGGGAATTGTCGCATTAAGCGGATACGTTCCGGATTTTGTGAAAAATGAATATCCTCTTCAAAGTGTAGAGGATGTGTCTGTATTTATTTCCCACGGGGAATTTGATTCTGTATTTCCGATTGCTATCGGTCATCAGACCGCGGACTATTTTAAAGATAAAACGAAGCATTTAACATTTACAACCTACCGGATGGATCATGGAGTGTCCCGCGAAAATTACGAGGATATTGTGAAATGGTTCGACCATGAGCTTGCCGGAGAGGACATGGGTTAACAGAAAAGCTTAATCTGTAAGAATGAGACTGGACTCAGCATGGAGTCTGGTCTCATTTTTTTTAAAAATTCAGGACATATGTCCTTCCCTAAATTAGCGCAAATATCTTTTAATTATGGACAGATAATAAAAGAGAGAACTGGAGCTAGGAGAGAAAAACAATGAGAGGTATCGTATTTTCGATTTTGGGAGGGGCTTTTATTACTCTGCAGGGAGTAGCCAATTCACAAATCAGTCAACAGCTTGGCACCTGGCAAGCAGCAACGCTGACACAATTTACTGGCTTTATTGTGTCGCTATTGATTCTTCTTGTAGTAAGAGATGGAAGCAAGCAGGGCTTTAAGCAGGTAAATCCGTTATACTTAATTAGCGGGGCATTTGCCGCAATTATCATTTTTAGCGAAGTGACGGCCATTCATCATATTGGTATAACATTTACGATTTCTGCCTTGTTGATCGCTCAATTGTGCCTGACCTTTGTGATTGATACAAAAGGATGGTTTGAGGTACCTAAGCGTACCCTAAATCTGCCGCAATTTATCGGTATTGCGATTATGGTAGCCGGAGTCGTGATTTTGAAGTTTTGAAATAATCTATGGAGGCGGAATTTTAGCCAATGAAAGAAATTCATGATCATGCGCTACTGCTGCAGCATTTACGAACACATCAGATTGAAGCTGTTTTTAATGAACCCATGATGCCTCATTTGGCTCTGTACCGTTTTGATCGTGGCGAATATATTTGCACTCAGGGACAGCCGGCGGAGATTTTGTACGTTTTAGTTAAAGGAAAGGTTAAGATTTATACCACCTCGGAGGAAGGAAAATCTCTGATCCTGTCTTTTAAGACGCCGCTGGAGGTAATTGGTGACATCGAGTATGTAAGAGGGATCGATATAATCAATACTGTGGAGGCTGTATCGCCTGTTATTATGGTCGGAATCCAGTATCATTGGCTGAAAAAGTACGGCCAGGATCACGCTCCGCTGCTGCAGTTTTTGCTGGAGATTATTACCCAGAAGTTTTATATCAAGTCCGACTTCTTAAGCTTTAATTTGCTGTACCCGGTGGAAGTGAGACTAGCCAGCTATTTGCTATCGGTATCCTATGATGATGCTGATACATTATTTCAGGGACAGCTTAATACGGTTAGTCTGACGGATACAGCAAATCTGATTGGAACCAGTTACCGGCACCTGAACAGGGTGATACGGAAGTTCTGCCAAGAGGGATTGGTTGAACGAAGTAAAGGGGCGATCATTGTAAAGAACATGGAAGGGCTGCAGCAGCTCGCCAGTCGGAATATATATGAATAGAACGGAGAGTTAACATCGTGATACTAGGAATATTTCTGGCGCTTGTGGCCGGTTCATTAGTAAGCCTGCAAAATATTTTCAATAGCAAGGTAAGTGAATACACAGGCTCCTGGTCCACAACGACATTGGTGCTTGGCATGGGCTTTGCAGCTTCCTTTATTATTGGATTACTGTTTGAAGGCAGCAGCCTTTTTGCATTGGAGAACCTGCGTATCTGGCATTTGTTTTGCGGATTAACCGGAGTGGGTGTTGTGATCTGTCTGGTGCAAGGAATGAAGTGGTTAAACCCTACTTATGCTATTTCAATTGTGCTAACCTCACAGCTGGTTACAGCACTGTTATGGGATTCGCTAGGATGGTTTGGTGTCCCGAAAATTCCATTCAGCTTGAACAAGCTGATCGGGGTACTGGTTATCATCGGGGGCATATTAGTGTTCAAATATGGGGAAAGCAGACAAAAGAGCATGGGCAAGCTGGGAAGTAATGAAGGATAGAGGGTTTTAGGACGTTCATGTACCGATGCTACTGCCCTGCTTGAGCATTTGTTGACCATTCCTAATACACCAGCCCTTCAGCGAAAATGGACACCGGCTTATCAAGCTACAGTTGAGGATCATGAATTAAAGGTTTTGAAATTGACTCGCGGATAAATACGCAGTCTGTGAAAAAGCACTTCCAAGAGCTTATTGATGACCGTTAGGTCACCATTGCAGCTTTGGAAGTGTTTTTTATTAGTTTTCCTGCGTATATGAAAAAGAACTGTAGCGATAATCGGAACATACAATAAAAAATCTAGAAATGGAGGTGATTCCGTGACCAAATACCTCATAATAAATGGCGATGATTATGGCATGTCTGAAGCAATTAATCGTGGAATTATTGGGGCACACGCCTTTGGTACATTGTCCAGCGCATCTCTTTTAGTGAATATGCCTGCATTTGAGCAGGCTGTTGATTTAGCTCATCAATCACCAGCATTAGGCATTGGTCTTCACTTTAACTTAACCGAAGGTAAGTCGATTTCAGCAGCTAACGACATACCTTCTCTGGTACAATCCGATGGTTACTTTTCTAGAATTTTTGAAGAATGGGCAGAAGGACAAATCGAACAGGAATTGCTGCAACAGTATAACAAGATGGTTTTGGCCGGGCTTCAGCCGACACATATTGACTCACATCATCATATTCATTTGATTGTTCCTTCCGTATATCACACAATGGAGCGCTTTGTTAAACGCTTCGGGATACCTATACGACTAAATCAGCGCTTACAAAATAAGCTCAGTCCGCCGAGGTCAACGGATTTTCTTATTTTGGACACATATGCTTCTACCACGGGAACATCGAAATTATTAGAACATATAAGTCACCTTGATTCCGGTTCGACAGAAATAATGACCCACCCGGGCTTTCCAGAGAAAACAGGTGAATCCAATGCCACTGAACCGGATTTGAGAGGGAAGGAATATATTGCGCTAACTGATTATCAGGTTAAAAATGCTATACATGAGCAAGAAATTCAATTAATCCACTATGGACAACTTGAGAATACTCGAACTGATCAGCAGGAAAACGACCAAGCTGCTCATTTTGGAAATATAGAGTCAGTATGTGTGGAATACCCTACGATTGACCAACAATCTCATCATGATGATAATGTATTAGAAATAATCAGAAGCAGCACCAATCAACCCAAAGCCAGAAAAAGAAGCAAATATAAAAGAGGAAGTGGAGTAGTACGAAGAAACAAAATTCAAAGAAAGAAGAATTCTCGCAAAGCTCCAGCTAGAAGGAAAAAAGGACGGGCCCGATAAGGGTGATTTAATATACAGGGATGTTTATCCATGTGTTTGAATGATGATCGCCGCCAGGTGTGACGAGATATGTTCAAATTGCTAAAAAATCGGTTATAATAAAATGTACACTTGAGCTAATTATTTTTTTGTCGTTATAGTGCTCTGTTTATTTCAGCTTATTTCAGCACGCAGATAAAGCTGCAAAAGTGCAGGAATTTTCATTCGAAAATGCTGAAATGATAGAAATAACTGCAAAAGTGCAGCAATTTCATGCTATCATGGACAAACCTGACGATTGAGCTGAAAAAAGATGTACTTTTGCATTAATTTTGTGCGGATATCGGGTTTAATTCGAAAAAGATGTACTTTTGCATTAATTTTGCATCGCATCGATAGACTGTGATTTGAAGGAATCCTGTCCGAACGCAGGGAGTTTCTCCTTTTTCCGCTCAATTCATGGCATTGTCATATGTACGTTATGAGTTTGGAATTAGCTCTATTTGTACAAGTTTATTAAGAAAGCGGGAACAACATGGGTCGTAAATGGAATAATATCAAGGAAAAAAAGGCTTCAAAAGACGCAAATACAAGTCGAATTTATGCTAAATTCGGTGTGGAAATTTATGTGGCAGCGAAAAAGGGAGAACCGGATCCTGAATCGAACCGTGCTCTTAAAGTTGTACTTGAACGTGCAAAAACGTACAATGTTCCCAAAGCGATCATTGATCGTGCGCTGGACAAAGCAAAGGGCAGCGGCGAGGAAACATATGAGGATCTTCGCTATGAAGGCTTTGGACCAAACGGTTCTATGGTCATCGTAGATGCTTTGACAAATAACGTTAACCGTACCGCTCCTGCTGTGCGTGCCGCTTTCAATAAAAATGGCGGGAACATGGGGGTCAGTGGTTCGGTATCTTATATGTTTGACTCAACCGCAGTTATCGGTGTTGAAGGCAAAACAGCCGATGAGGTACTGGAAATGATGCTTGAGGCGGACGTTGATGTAAGAGATATCGTGGAAGAGGATGAATCTGTGATTGTATATGCTGAGCCAGATCAATTCCACGAAGTACAAGAGGCCTTCAAAGCTGCAGGCATTTCAGAGTTTACAGTGGCTGAGCTTACGATGCTGCCCCAGAATTATGTAACGATCCCCGAGGATTCTCAAGCTCAATTTGAGAAGCTGATCGATGCGCTTGAAGATCTTGAAGATGTTCAGCAAGTGTATCATAATGTGGAATTCGAAGATTAAGAAAAGAATAAGCTAGAATAATTTATTATTCATACTTTTTTAGAAAAACCGTGTAACTGCGGTTTTTCTTTTTTTGTGCCCAGACCTTTTTTCCTTTCATAACATACTGTATGGGTAAATAACTATCCGGGAGGAAATGCGTGTGAACTATTATCCGAATAGCGGTTATCGATCTTGGCCACAAGCAGCAAGCATAAATGGGGTGAGTGTGTATTATCCGGCCATTTATCCTTACAGGTCAGTGCCGCTACAGAAAATTTTGTGTATCAGTAAGTCCGAGGCACAATTAAACCAGGTGCTACGTAATTTATGGGAGCAGCATGTGGCATGGACTCGAATGACTATTATTAGTATTGTAGAAGGACTGGCAGATGAAAAGTATGTTACAGCACGCTTGCTGAGGAATGCACCTGATATGGCGGCAGTTTTCAAGAAATATTACGGTGAACGTGTGGCAGCTAAATTTAACGAGCTGCTCACATATCATTTAGTCATCGCAGCAGAATTAGTGAAAGCGGCCAAAGCAGGAAATCAACAGGCAGCAGCAAATGCTGAAAAGAGATGGTACGCGAATGCTGATGAAATTGCTGAATTTTTAAGCTCAATAAATCCCAATTGGTCAAAAGAGGAATGGACCAAAATGCTACACGAGCATTTGAAGCTAACGAAGGATGAAGCCGTTTATCAATTGACTGGTCAGTATCAACAAAGCATAGACACATATGACAAAATAGAAAAGCAGGCATTGGAAATGGCTGATGTGCTGACGAAAGGAATTGTACAGCAATTTCCGAAAATGTTTAATTAAATATACTAATAAAGTAAGAATCATGTTGACCACGCTCAATCGCGTGGTTTTTTTATAGAGTAATGTGGATGACAATTCAAGTTGACAGAAGGTACATGTCGGTATATTATACCTATAGGGGTATATGTATATAATAACTTAGATTTATCACAAATAAACATCACAGGAGGTCAAAAATAGTGTCTGCTATTAATGGTCAGTCATCAATCAGATAAGCGGTAGAGTGTGCTTCGGTACGGGCTGCTCCGTTCAAATTTGGTCTTCTATACTGCAGCAGTTAAACGCCGTATTCAAGGTGCCTTCATTTGTATATAATATACGTATACGGGTATATCTTTGAAAAAGGTGGAATAAAGATGCAATATAACTATAATGATGAGCTGAAAACTCGTTTGCGCAGAATAGAGGGGCAGGTTCGTGGCGTTTTGCGATTGATGGAGGAAGGGAAGTCCTGTAAGGAGGTCGTATCCCAATTATCTGCGGTACGTAATGCATCCGATAAAGCAATAGCTCAAATTGTTGCAGAAAATTTGCAGCAATGCTTACTCACGGAGCAAGAAGCGGGAAGGGATACAGACAAGCTGGTGAAGGAAGCTATTGAATTGCTGGTTAAGAGCCGTTAACGCTCAACAATAGTACAAGCACCAATGAAGGGAGAGAGTAAACTGTGTCTTTTAAAATCTCTAAAGAAATTACAGCAGATGATGTACTGAATCGGTTGAAAAAGGGTGAAGCATTAAATCTGTTAGATGTTCGGGAGCCTGTAGAATGGGGGGAAGGACATATAGCCGGGGCCAAGCATATTCCTCTTGGACAAATCGGGGAACGATGGAATGAAATTGATCCTCTTCAGGAAACCATTGTGATTTGCAGAAGCGGCAGTCGAAGCGGTCTTGCCTGTGAGCTGCTAGAGGAACGCGGCTTTAATGTAATCAGCATGGCAGGCGGTATGAGTGCATGGAAAGGTGAGATGGAATAAGCGATGGACACTTCCACCTGGATATTTATTTTTGCCGCTATTTTATTCGGATGGATATTATATAAACAGTTTGCCCCTGTTAAAGGTTTAAATCAATTGCAGGAAACTGATTTTCGCAAGCAAATAGAAAGTTTCAAAAATATACAGCTTATCGATGTCCGTGAACCACATGAATTCAAGACCGGACACATTCGTGGCGCTGTGAATGTCCCTTTGTCTCAGTTAACCAGCCGGGTTGGAGAGATCATTGTGGACGAGCCTGTATATATTTATTGCCAGAGTGGAATGAGAAGCAAACAGGCAGCACATCTTCTGCTAAAACGCGGATATCCTGAGATTCATCACCTAATTGGCGGAATCTCGGCTTGGAAAGGTAAGCGTGTAGCTTAATAATTCTCTAGTATGAGGAAAGAAGCGAAGGGTTAAGCTGGATAAGCTTAGTCCTTCGCTTTTTGTCCTTCCACAATGAAGTGGGTTATTGTTAATAATTAAGTCTCCAGCAGGATTTTTCCTGTTTGGGATAAATCATAGCCCTGCAGCATTTTCAATTCATTCTGAAACGCCTCGGAGGACAATATCTTAAGCACCTGTTCGATCAAAAAATGATTTTCAGGGCCTTTCTTGATGACAAGATCATATCTCTCTTTAATAAGAGGGATAAAAACAACATTACCTACTATGGATGCCGCCTTCTCGTTGCCAACCCCGACATCCGCTTCTCCTGAGGATACCTTGGCAGCAACAGCTAAATGATTCGTTACAACCTGGTCGTATCCAAGGACTTGCCCCGCATGAATTCCATTCAGACGAAGCTGTTCATCTAATAAAACGCGTGCGCCTGAGCCTTTTTCCCGATTCACGATCCGAATGCCAGCTTTGCTCAAATCGCTCCAATTTTGGACATTATGCGGGTTCCCGGTCTGAACATAGAGACCTGCATTTCTGGAAAGCAAATTGACGACGATGTAGGAGGTGCCTACAAGCAGTCGTTTGATGTATGGGATGTTGTATTCACCAGAGTCACCATCTAATAAATGTGTGCTCACAATATCGGATTCACCTTTATAAAGCGCAATCAGGCTGTCCATACTTCCGATTTGTGCCCGCAAAGGGCGGGTTCCGGAAATATGAGCTGCCATTACATTCGCAAGAATATCAAGACTGATATCCTGTCCTGTGATGACTACGGGTCGTGGACTATAGACTGGGTAAGGTGATGTAGCCATTTGAGGAGGAAGAGCATGTTCAGTTTGTGGCTCTACCACGGAAGACATTTTAGAGCGTTGAATGTAAGCCTCAAGATCAGAAGCGTCGATGCGCATTTGCTTGCCTACACGATAAGCAGTAAGCTCACCTTTTTTAATTAGATCGTATACTGTTAATTTGGAAATTTTCAATAGCTTGGATATTTCTTCAGTCGTATAGGAGATGTCACGGTTCACCAATTTCACCTCAAGCTCGTAATGGTATTTACTTAACCTTATCAATTGTACCATAAGAAGTTACAAATAAATTGAATACTATTTACATATAAACTATAAACGATATATAATCAAATATATCTAATTATATCTAAATATAATATAGGAGTGGTGACGTTGGTAAAATTAATTAAAAACAGCTATGTTTTATTTGTTATGCTGCTTGCTGTACTTCTGATTGCAGGCTGCAGCAATGCAGCGAATTCAGTAAATACGGTAAATTCAACGAACTCAAAAAGCACTGAACAAATTGAACTGACAATTTCTGCGGCTGCCAGCATGACGGATGCGCTGCAGGAGATTCAGAAAACCTATGAAGCTGCTCATTCCAACATAAAAATAAACTATAATTTTGGAGCATCAGGAGCACTTCAGCAGCAAATTGAGCAAGGCGCTCCAGCAGATCTTTTTTTATCCGCAGCAGTAAAAAACATGAAGGCGCTTGTTGATGGAGAATTGATCGATTCAGGCGAACAAATGAATCTTCTAAAAAATGAGCTGGTTGTTGTAGTTCCATCGGATGCTCAATCAACTCCACAGTCCTTAGAGGATTTGTCGACTGCAAATATTAGTAAGCTGGCTATTGGTATTCCGGAGAGCGTACCTGCAGGGAATTACGCCAAAGAAGCTTTGACGAGCAGCAAGATATGGGATACAGTAGAAGCTAAAACTGTGCAGGGCAAAGACGTCAGACAAGTGCTGCAATATGTAGAGACAGCTAATGCAGATGCGGGTTTTGTATATAAGACAGATGCTCTAACCTCAAGTAAAGTAAAAATAGCGTTTACTGTCGACCCGTCCAGCTATCCGGCAATCGAATATCCTATTGGTATTGTGAAAGCAACCAAGCATAAGCAGGAGGCAGAAGGTTTCTACAACTATTTGCAATCTCAAGAAGCTCTTGATGTTTTTATTAAATATGGATTTACCTCTGCAAAATAACGGATGATGAAGGTGACAACGATGCAGACCTTGATGACAACAGCAAATGGAGCTGACTTTTGGTCACCTATCAGAATCTCTTTGCAGGTGGCGGCTTTATCCAGCATTATTGTCATTATTATTGGTACAATCATAGCTTGGCGGATGTCGCGTCGATCTTTTGTAGGAAAGACTTTTATTGAAACTATTCTGATGCTTCCGTTAGTTCTTCCTCCAACTGTTGTTGGTTTTTTGCTTCTGATGCTGCTTGGACGAAAAAGCAGGCTTGGACAATTTATAGAATGGTTGTTCTCTGAACCGATCGTATTTACTTGGTGGGCCGCGGTGATAGCGTCAATTGTCGTTGCTTTTCCACTAGTTTATCAGACCATGAAGGTTGGCTTCAGTTCTGTGGATCGAGAGCTCGAGGATGCGGGACGCTCCATTGGAGCAAATGAGTGGCAGGTATTTCGTTATATTACGTTTCCGTTGATTTACCGCTCCTTCCTGACGGCATACATATTAGGATTTGCGCGAGCCCTAGGGGAGTTTGGAGCCACTTTAATGATTGCAGGCAACATACCTGGCAAAACCCAAACCTTGCCTACAGCTATATATGTCGCAGTTGATTCAGGGAATATGACAATGGCCTGGGCTTGGACTGGAGTGATGATATTTATTTCGTTCCTCATGCTGCTGTTGGTTGGACGCAAGCAAGGAGAAGAGAATACTGGTGTATAATTAATAGAATGAAAGACGCCCCGTTGCGGGCGTTTTTTTGTCTATACTTAATCTGTTCCATCTTCAATAATTGTCGAAATTTACCGATAATAAAAAGAAGGTTCAACTAATTTCCTGATCCAACACAAACAGCGAGGAGGAACCGACATCGTGACAGGAGCGATCGCTTATTTGCCTAAGAAATGGGAAAACGTACCCCAACAGAAATTTGAAGAAATCCTTACAAACAACTGTTTATTAATTAGAGTGTTTCAAGATAGCATACTGCAAATAAAGGAATATCTTCCGGATACATACTTATTTTTGCTTACTAATGTAGAGGGAGTGTTATTGGATCTGAATTACAGTCAAAATATTGGGTCCTTTGTGAGTCATTCGCCAATTAAAACCGGAATGTATTTTACCGAGCAGAGCTGCGGGATTAATGCCATATCCGAAGCTATGAAGCATGATGCTCCTGTTTATTTGCCGCCGGAGGAGCATGAAAGTCCCGCTTTTAAAGACTGGCACTGCTTCTCAGTTCCATTAAAAATTGACCAAAAAACAATCGGTTATCTAGATGTATCAACTATTCACTCTGGAATGAACAGAGAGCTCGTTGCCATAACGAAGCTGCTTCCGGCTCAAATGGTAGTAAGATATCAAGAGCAATGCAATGAGCAGGAGACAGAGCGGCTCTCCCAGAGCCTGACTGAGCGTCAGCTAAAAGTACTGCAGCTCATTTCCAGAGGATACACGGTAAAAGCGATAGCAATTAAGCTGAAAATAAAAGAATGTACAGTGAATCATCATAAAAAGATCATTTTCGAAAAATTAGGTGTTCAGTCAAGCACAGAGGCCGTTTCTATTGCTGCCCGTCATTCCATTTTGTAAATTAACCTATAGTATTATATAGGTGGTAACTTAAGGAACTTATGATAAACTTTTCTGGTATGAAAAATATAGAGAAACATAACCAGGAGGGTACAATGTCTAAGAAAAAAATGGGACTTTTGATGGTTGTACTAATGCTGACAGTAGCATTGGCAACAGCATGTGGGGGTACAAAAAAAGCGGTTAGCTTAGGAACAACGACAAACGGCTCTTACACGAATGATTATTTTGGTGTATCGTTATCCTTTCCAGAGGAATGGACCTTTCAAGATGAGGAAAGCCTGAAGCAATTGATGGATGCAAGCAGAGAAATCATCGCTGGTGATGATGAAAGCAAGAAAAAAGAACTAGACCTTGCATCGATTAAAACCTTGAATCTGTTGATGGCATCCAAATATCCGCTGGATTCTGGAGAACTGGGTCCGTCAGTCGTGATCGTAGCTGAAAAGGTAAGTCTTCTTCAAGGCATCAAGACAGGGAAAGATTATCTGGAAGCATCCAAGAAATTTATGATCGAATCGCAGCTTCCATACAACTACAAGGACATGACAACGACTAAGGTCGGCGGAAAAGATATGGACTTGATGCAAATCACAGTTGAAAATGGAGATATGGTTGTGACTCAAGATTACTACTGCTCCATTATTGAAGGTTATGCATTTAACATGATAATTACCTACGCAGACGAAGATATGAAGGCAGAAGCGGATGAGATTGTGAAATCTTTTACTTTTAAATAAGCTGTATTCATATCATATAATTCCTTATCTATCGAATCAGGCTTGATTAATCAGGCCTGATTTTTGTCGTGCAAACGATAATGTACAGTTTCTATATTAGCGAGAGAAATAGGTGGTTTAAAGATTGAATATCAATGAATGAACAAAGTCCAGAAAAGGCACCATAAGGAAGTGGTACACATCTCATTTCCGAGAGGAGGATATCTGCAATGGCTCACCAGAAGAGAAGGAAAGAAGCTGCCTGGAAGTCTCGAAAACAAGAACAGCATCCTCATGGTAAAATCAAATCGCTCAAGGAATTGTCCAACGAATAGGACAAGGGTGTACTACCATATAGGTTGAACTAATGATTGAACGAATAAAGGCATGCCATTCCCGTCCTAATTCTTTAGTTCAACATATATTGCAATCAAAAGACTGTCGGAGAAAAATTACCAACAGTCTTTTGATTTGAGATTTGATTGATGAAAATCCGTTCTTTCTACTGCCATTTACGGGGATTCATATCGTCAGGAATACGTCGTTTCACAATATCGGTATAATGATCGGCCTTTTCCTGCATATACTTGAATCTTTGTTTTGCTTGTTCCAATTGAGCTTCCGCAACTGCTTTTTGGGCTAAAATGATTTCGTACCGCTTATCAATTGATGAATCTCCTTCCATACACAGATCAATATACTCTTTAATTGCTTCGATAGACATTCCGCATTCCTTTAAATATTTGACTCCATTTAACCAGTTCATAGACTCTTCATCAAACAGCCGATTGTTGTTTTTATCTCGTTGGAGACTTGGAACGAGGCCTTGGTCAGTATAATATCGGATAGTGTGTTCAGTCAGACCCAGTATAGCTGCCGCTTCCTTCACAGTGTACAAAAGTAGCCCTCCTTATAAAAATCCAAAGAAACTGTCGACTTCGAGTAACTCGAAGGTGATACGGTATTATAGCACCAGGGACCTTATCAGTACAAGCAGATGCATTACGGCTTGTAAATTAACAATCCAATATGGAGGCGTAATGATGAAAAATCGGACCCGTACTTTGTTTTGTTATCTAGGAACATATGTGCTATAATTAAGTGCGCAA
>RCUU01000098.1_pt1 | contig 48353 bp, 43 predicted proteins | sample 2166211 | NCBI WGS metagenome assembly RCUU01 (sample SAMN09932620, study PRJNA488358) | compost metagenome | feature: garden; material: soil; isolation source: compost soil in phenylacetic acid-enriched culture | place: Germany: Experimental Botanical Garden Goettingen | collected 2016-01-27
ATTTCGCGCATCGTTATGTATATCATCATTACGCATTAGCTGTGTTGAAGAAGGTGCATCTTAAGCATCATCAGGACCCGGAGAATATCAAGCACTTGTTTTTTTCGGGCAGCGTTGGATTGATGTACTGCCTTTATGTGGCGCATCGTCCAATTACGCCGGGAACAGCGTTTACGGACAGTAATGAGCATATAAATTATTCTGAGATAAAGTCAAACGAATAGAAATGGAGTGCATTATGGGGAAAACAGGACTTGTTTTGGGCGGCGGAGCAGTCAGGGGGCTAGCGCATCTGGGCGTATTGAAAGCTTTTGAGCGACATGGAATCCGGATAGACCGTATCGTAGGCACAAGCATGGGCGGGACAATTGGAGGCCTGTACGCGGCAGGTGTTTCAGCTGGAGATATTGAACAATTGCTGCTCAGTACACCAAAATATCGTTTGATCGATTTTGGTATTCGCCACCGCGGCTTGCTTGCCGGCAATGCGGTCCATAATACGATCAACGAATTGCTGCAAAGGCACGGCAAACACGACTTGCCGATCGAACAATTCCCGATTGAATTCAAAGCAATCGCAGTTGATCTGATGATAGGAAAGCAGGCGGTGCTGGATCAAGGGGATCTCGGAGCTGTCCTCAGAGCAACCACCGCATTTCCGGGTGTTTTTGCGCCGCTGATGGATGGAGAGCAGATGCTGGTGGACGGTGGGGTACTGAACAATTTGCCGGTGGAGGAAGCGCTGGCTGAGGATACCTGCTTTGTCATTGCCGTGGACGTGGCGAGAGAACATGAGAAAAAGCCGCCGCGCAATATGGTCGAAGTGGTGTACCGCTCGTACAGCCTGATGACGGCGGAACGCAAGCATTCCAGTCTGAAGCTGGCAGACTTTGTGATCCGGCCTGACGTTGGAACTTTCGCGGCCTTTGACTTTACCAAATCACAGGAATGCATCAAGGCGGGCGAGGACGCTGCAGAACAAAGTATAGAAGAGCTTCAGCGGCAAATCCGTATAGCAAAAGCAAATCATCTCATCAAAGGAGCTGGAAACAAATGAAAACAACGTTGGAAAAAGCGATGATACTGGGGATCGGCCTGGCGGCTGCGGGTAAGGAACAAATCGAACTAACCGTGAGTGATTTGGTGAAAAAAGGAGAGGTGGGACGTCTGGAGGCCCGCGCACTGGCGGAGAAGCTTATCCATCGCAAAGAAGAAGAAGAGCAGCGGCTGGAGGCACGAATTACCGAACGGGTTCAGGCGATTTTGTCGGAACAAAACTTGGCTGCCTTGGAGGAGCTTAAGCAGTTAAAGCTTCGTGTGCTTGCGCTTGAACAAAGTAAAGGTCTAAACAACTAACGGAGGTGCCGGATTGGGGGCGCAAAAAAAATTCAGACAATTGCAGCGCTACCGGACGATCAGTTCGGCACTTGCCCGCAGCGGATTCGAATTTATCGTCTACAGCAATAGCAGGGAGGCCGTTGCTTCCGCAAATGGTGCAATGGATTGGGACAACGCGGGCAAGCGTATCCGCTTGCTGCTGGAAGAACTGGGCACCACGTTCATCAAGTTGGGACAGATGGCAAGCACCCGGCCGGACTTGGTTCCTCAGCCCGTTTTGAAGGAGTTGGCTAAGCTACAGGATGCAGTCCCCCCGTTTCCGTATGCCGACGTATCCAGAGTAGTTGAAGAAGAATTGGGAGCGCCCACATCGCAGCTCTTTCGAACCTTTGAGCCGTTACCTCTGGCTTCTGCATCGATCGGGCAGGTTCATCGTGCTGTTCTGGCTGATGGCAAGGAAGTGGCAGTCAAGGTACAGCGGCCACAGCTTTCCGCACTTGTCGAAACAGATCTGGATATTTTGGCAGACCTGGCGCGGCTGGCTGACCGCCGGGGCAGCTGGTCAGCCAGCTACCGTTTGACCGAAGTGGTGGAGGAACTGAGCCAGGGCTTGCTTGCTGAACTCGATTACAGGCAGGAGGCTGCTCATCTGGAACGCTTTGCCCGCGCGGCGGTCGAAATGAAGCATGTTCGTATTCCGGCCGTTTACCGATCTTATTCCAGCCAAAAGGTATTGACCATGGAGTATATCCAAGGCATACGCCTATCGGATACAGCACAGCTCAAGGAGCAGGGTATACAGACCTGTGTAGTGGCTGAACGGATTGCGGGTGCTATTTTTCAGCAAATACTAGTGGACGGTGTGTTTCATGCCGATCCCCATCCCGGTAATATTCTGGTTCTCCCCGGGGAAGAGATTGCGCTTCTCGATTTCGGGATGGTGGGGCGGCTATCCGCTCATACACAAAAACATTTTGCTTCCTTTATTATCGCTTTACGGAACAGAAGCTCCAAGGGGGTGATGCGTGCCATTGAGCATTTGGGTATGATCCCTGCAGAAGTGGACCGGGGGAAGCTGTACGCGGATGTAGAGGAGATGCGGACCAAGTTCTACGATGTTCCTCTAAAAGAGGTGAGATTGGGAGAAATGATTAATGATTTATTCGGTGTGGCTTTTAGGCACCGGATTCGTATTCCTTCCGAGCTGACCATGGTTGGAAAATCCATTCTCACTACCGAAGGGGTGGTCGCCGAGCTTGATCCGGATTTCAGTGTGTTTGATGTCGCAGAACCGATTGGGAAAAGACTGTATTTGGAACGCCTGAACCCCTGGAGCTTTCTGAAGAACATGCTGGAGGATGTCCCGGAATACTTCCAGATCGCGAGTGAACTGCCCGGAACTATGGGGCGGTTAACTGCTATGCTGCACAAGGGAAAGGTGCAAGTGGAAGTGGTTTCTCCGCAGCTTGAGCAATTGGTGAAGAAGCTGGACCGGATAAGCAATCAGATGTCCTTCAGCATTGTGCTGCTTGCGCTTAGCCTCGTGCTGCTCGGCCTGATTATCGGCTCCTCCATCAGCGGGGCACAAACGATACTCTGGAGGCTGCCGATGCTGGAAATCGGTGCCGTAATCTCACTGTTGATGTTCACCTGGCTGCTGTATGCTATTTTTCGCTCCGGTCGCTTCTAAGACGATTTATCATCATTTGGTTCATGGAGTTACTTCCAGCAGGTGGAGTCTGTTTCTTGTGTAGTTTTTGGGTCTTTTGTGTATTGTGATTTCTTTTTCAAATGGGAGTGAGGCAGATGAGTAAGGGTTTCTCCACGGAGCTTCTATTTTTTGCCGTCTATGCTTTGGGAGGCTGGCTGCTGGAGACGGTATATGCCAGTGTAAGACAACAGCATTTTGTGAATAGAGGGTTTATGTTTGGTTGCTTTTGCCCGATTTATGGTTTCGGTGCGTTGCTGATCATTCATGTCGCGGAATGGACGGGGGCCAGGATCGAAGATCCGTTTGTACGCATGATGGCTCTGATCTGCGTTTCAGCGTTACTGGTTACGTGGCTGGAGTATTTCACAGGTCTGATATTGGATAAGGTCTTTCAGCGAAGATGGTGGGATTATAGTGGAAATCAATGGAATATCGGCGGATATGTGTGTGTGGAATATTCCTTGCTGTGGGGATTGATTGCTTATCTGCTGACGCAATTCCTGCATCCGGCTGTATCGCGGATGCTCGCCTTGGCTCCGGCCGGAATCATTACGGCAGCAGCGTGGTGCGTACTGGTGTATTTCATTTTGGACGCCGCAATTTCCATAAGCGTGGAATGGTTCCGCTGTCAGTCAGCGGCCCGGCCTGCGCTCAGGCACTCCGATGCCGGGGAGTATTCCGCTTGCGTCGAAGACCTGCTTGCACATGAGCAGGTGCAGCGTATGGATATGTTCATTCAGCATGGCCAGACGACCTGTCTGAAGCATTCCCAGGCTGTTTCTTTTCTGAGCTATCGAATTTGCCGGAAGTGCAAGCTTGATTACCGCTCGGCGGCCAGAGGCGGGCTGCTTCATGATCTGTTTTTATATGATTGGCATGATCCGGCATCGGGAGGAAGTTGGCATGGGTTCACTCACCCCAGGGTTGCACTGCGTAATGCGGAAGATATCTTTGTCCTCAACAAGATTGAGCGGGATATTATCGCTAAGCATATGTGGCCTTTAACACCAGCCGTCCCTCGCTTTAGAGAATCCTGGGTAGTGTGCCTGGCCGACAAGATTGTGACCTGCCATGAATTTATGGATGGGGTGATGGGAAGATACGAACATTGGAACAATGGAAAAAAAGCTTTATAAAACAAATTATATAGAAATGGAGTGAGAGAATGTTCTTGAGAAATGTAACATCGGAAGCCGGAAAACTGATTTCCAAACGTGCGGTGCTGCTTCTCGTCATTCTGGCTTTGATTACCGGGGGAATGGCATACGGACTAACCCGCATAGAGGTAAAGACAAGTGTAGATATGCTGCTGTCCAAGGATGATCCGGTTTCGATTCATAATGAGCGCTTTCAGAAGCAGTTTGGAGGGGAAAGCCTGGTGCTGCTGATGCGCGGCGACGACAATCTGCTGCTGAATGGCGATGCGCTTCGGGAGATGAATACGCTGCAGCAGGAGCTTGCTGCCGCTGAAAAAGTCTATTCGGTGACCAGTCCGGTTTCCTTGGCCGGCGTGTTTGCCGAACAGGCTGAGCGGCAAATGAAGCAAATGCAACAGCAGATTACAGAGCAAGTGCAGCAAGCGATGACGGAGGGCGCCGCTGCTGCGAAAGCAAGCGGGGGCGATGAAGAACAGCAGGCCCAGGCGGCGGATACCGCGAAACAGAAAGTAGAACAGGCGATTGCAGCTCAATATGGAGAGCAAATCCGGCAAATGAATGAGATTGGCGAATTGTCCGCAACCAATACGGCGTTTGTGCACTACGCCTTGTTCGATGAGTCCGGCGCTCCTCAATCAGCTGTAGCACCGCTCTTGCCCGAAGACGGGCAAAGCGTTCTATATAATATACAGCTGGACAGCGGACTTACGATGCAGCAAATGGCAGAGGTGACCGACGAATTAGAGCGGATCATCGCGGAGCATCCGATAGAGCATTCCAATTCCTTATTTTCGGGTATTCCGGCCATTTCTAAGACGATAGAGGACTTCATTGCGCAAGATATTGTGACGATGCTGCTCACAGTTATTGTCCTGATGGTCATTGTGCTGTTGGTCGTATTTCCCGTCCGGTGGCGTCTTCTTTCGTTGCCGGTTGTCTTGACCGGCATGATCTGGGTTTTTGGTTTGATGGGTTACATCGGCATGCCGCTGAGCATTGCGACAATGGCCTTGCTGCCGATTCTGATTGGTTTAGGGACGGATTTTGCGCTGCAGTTCCATAACCGCTATGAAGAGGAGTTGGTCAAAACAGAGGATTCCTCCAAAGCAGTAACCCATGCCGTAAAACATATGGCGCCGGCGGTGGGCATCGCGGTCATTATTATGGCGGCGGGCTTCCTGACGCTGTTGTTGTCGGAAATGCCGATGATCAAGGAGTTCGGTCTGATGCTGGCGGTGGGAGTCTGCATAATGTACACTGTGAGCTTACTCCTCCTGCTCCCGGTGTTGGTGCTGAGAGACCGTAAAGGTATCAAACTGCGCAAGGGGAAAAAGGGGAATACAGTTGAACGCGGTCTTGGCGCATTGGCGAAGAACGTCATTCAACGGCCGAAGCTGATGCTGGTGATACCAGTCGTTATCGCAATCGCTGGATTTTCCGTGGATCACAAGCTGAATGTGGAGAGTAATATTGAAAAGCTGATGCCGCAGAATGCACCGGCGCTTATCGAAATGAATGAGATTCGCCAGGTTCTGGGCAGCACGCTAACCCTGGATTGGATGGTTGAGGCAGAGGACGTGACCCGTCCAGAGGTAATAAAGTGGATGGATACCTTCCAAAAGCGTGCCGACACGGAAAATAGTGAGATTACAAGCAGCTCAAGCATCGTTAGCGCCATGTCGGCGGTCCAACCCAATATCGCCGCCGCAGATTCATCCATGATCAGGAATGTGCTGGATCAACTGCCGTCCGAGCTGACTGCCCCGCTGCTGTCCCCGGATCGGCGGATGGCGCATGTTGTTTTTACCCTGGAAAATATCAGCACACAGGAGCAGGGAAAGCTGCTGGGGCGGCTGGAACAAAACATGGATCTTCCTGAAGGCGTAAACGCAAATCCGGTCGGCATTCAGGTGTTGCAGGTGAAAAGCTTGAACGGCTTGACAGACAGCCGGCATACTTCGTTCATTTCTGGATTGCTGGCCATACTGATCGGATTGTTTATTGTTTACCGGAATATTAAAAGGGCGTTCTTTCCGCTTTTACCTATCATTCTGGTCAACGGGTGGTCAACCGCTCTGCTCTTTGTACTGGGAATTGACATTAATCCGTTAACCGCAGTACTTGGCGCACTGGTGCTTGGAATCGGAACTGAGTTCACTATTTTTCTGATGGAACGCTATTTGGAAGAAAAGGCGAACGGAATGAATACCGAGGCAGCCATTATTACGGCGATGACCAAAGTCGACCGCGCCATTTCGGCCTCCGGCCTCACGGTTGTGGGTGGCTTCAGCGCCCTGCTGTTTACCAACTTTGAGGTTGTTAAGCTGTTCGGAGTGACCACCGTCATGGATACGTTGTTGTGTTTGCTCAGCACTTTAATCGTATTGCCTGCCATCATCGTGCTTTTGGATAAAGAAAATGAGACAGTCAATGCCGATAATCGCTTGTTTGTGGCCTCGCCGACAAAGGAATAGCTTAGGAATAGCTTATATTATACGACTAATAAGCTGGACATCATCGGACTGCCAGCCAGGGACGAGTAAGCCTATAACAATCTGATGGAATTCGGCGGGCGGCGGTATCAGTAGAAAGATCTAAAAGCCCTTATTTTCTAGAATTTAGCGTCAATTAATTAATTGGTGTACTTTCGGGAAATTCGGTTAAAAGCCCAGAGCCGCAAGGACAAAAAACCTTGCGGCTCTGGATTTTTAGTAGATGTCCATAAAACAGATACTTTATTTAATATTTACTAATTTGCAACCCTTTTTATTAGCGCATTACATATAACTGGAGCTACACTCCAACGTTTTACTAGTTAGAGTGCAGCTCCCTGAAAATGAGTGTTTTCAATTACTCTACGATAGGAAGATCTGCGGTATTCATTGGAACTGGTTCAGTACATGCTGGTTTTCCTGCCATAACTTGATGGTCAAAACCACCAGTTTTTTCAGGAGCATATGGCCAATCCAACCATTCACCTTGCTTGTCTGCAGGTATGATAGGTAAAGTGATGGAAGATGGATGTTCAGCATCGTGATAGATGGTTTGGTCAGCAATCACATAGTCCTTTTCTGTGCATGTCCTAAGATCAATAAAACAGTTTGGATTTACATCGTACATTGATGAATTTGTACTCATAACTTCAATACGGATACGATGTCCCTTCTTGAAGATATTGCTTGTAGCACGCATGTTCAAAGTCATCTTTTCTATCTGCCCCGGAACCATAGGCTCAGGATTTCTGCGATCATTGCGATAGCGGCCACGTACTCCACCTGTGGTGAGGTGCATTGAGCTTCCGTCGGGATATACATCAAGAAGTTTCATGATGAAATCCGTATCGGTTCCGCTTGTAGATGCGTAAAGTGTAGCATTAATCCATCCTGTAACCTCAACATCTTCTTCCAGCACAGGAGTTGAATATACTAGCACGTCGCTTCTCTGCTCATTACCTGAATGGTCGTTCATTCCTCCGAACATGGTGTGCTCCTGCATATTATATACAGGATTTGCAGGGTCTGAGGAGTAGTGATCTGCTGATTCTGTAACAGGAAATGCTGTAGATAATACACCATCACCGGCAGAAGTGTTAGCATTACCATCGCTGTGAAGGTAGTATGCAGTGAGATTCGTATCAGGCAATGGCCAAGCCTGTTCAGCACGCCATCTTTCTTCACCCATAACATAGATAACGGCTTTGCCTTTCTGGAATAATTCTGCTGGAATTCCCTTTAACTGTTGGTTGAACCAATCAATATTTAGACTAGCCTGGTCAGTATCCTCGTTAGCAAAACGGTGCTCTTTCATGCGTGCAGTATGACTGAACGGTGTGAGAATAAGACGGTGACCATCAGCAACTTCCTGTGAGGTCGAATTAGCCACAGCCTGCTCATATGCCATAATTGCATTAGCTAAGAGTAAATCATACCATCCGCCTACAAATAAAAGAGGCTTCTTGAATTTGTTGGAGCGTTTGGTGATATCGTTGTAAGAGAAAAAGTCAATATTGTCATAATTTTCTACCCACTTTTGCCAGAATGGTATGTGACGCATAATAGGCATATTTTTCAAACCGTATTTTTTTGCCCATTCTCCAGCATTTACTTTGCGAGGATCTCCAAAAGGATTTCCCATAAGAGCGTTGTCCTTCATTATTTTCTTCTCTTCGATAATAGGTGAAAACCTATGATATGCTAATTGGTCACCGAGCATCATAATGGCCCAGAAAACATTTAAATTGAGAGAAAAGAAGCCGTTTTCGAAACCAAGACCATTCCCGAAGGTAGCGTTGATTGCCGGATTAGAAATAGCGGATGTTTCCAGTCCTGGAATATCACCACTTAGCCAAGGCAGAATCTGTGAAGCACCTTGCCATGAGATGCCACTGGTAACAATCTGTCCATTACACCAAGGCTGTTTTTTAACCCAAGCTATGGTATCTTCTCCGTCTCGATGTATCCCCCAGCCATCATTGTCAGGTCTTCCATCGTCACCCCATCCTTCATTAGCAAGAGGCTGTAGTTGGCCTTCACTCTTTTCAGTTCCTCTGGCTGCGACTTCAACACACACATAGCCGTTTGCTGTAGCATATTCAAATAGTCCATACCAAGAAGTAGTTGGAGCACTGTGTAAATATGCAGAACGGATAAGAATAACTGGATATTGTTTTGTAAAGTCTGGTTTTCCATCTTTGAGTGGAAATTCGACATGACCGGCTAGTCTGGTGCCGTCACGCATAGGTATAATGACGTCTTTGAATTCGCAATATTTATGATGTTTTCCTGGAAATCTTGCTGTCATAGGATCCTCCTTTTATTTCCTTGATGTAAGGGAATAATCAATCATAGTTTCATATTTGATCCATATTGCCTTTGTAAGGGATATGATAATTAATAGACAGAATGTACTCACACGGACTTGCTGTCAGATATCGGTACATTCATTTTCTATAAACTAGTTTTTATTTTACTTTTATCTATGTGTTGGGAGTTTGCTCATTCGTGTATTACCATGCTTTGTCTCAGTTTCCCCCCATGCCCAATACGAATCTACTTCGCGTGTTTCACCAACACGTTGCATTCTACCTTCCTGCTGAGGAGTTGGAGGATAATTTTGCAGCATAGCGGGCATTTCCCCTCTTGGATCAGGAGTGGACTTCCAGTTTTCACCATCTATTGTGGGGAGGTACCAGTGCAGGCCCGGTTTAATCATAGGTCCTTCCCCAGAGAGAATAGTTTTTCTTCTTTCCACACAAAATAATCTTCACTGAAGCGCATTTCGAAATCATCTCCAACTCCCCCGGGAGCTTTTCGCCATACTGCTTCATTTCCGTCTTGGACACCTACAGCTCCTTCAGCGGAAGCACAATCTTTTGTTAGTTCTGTATCAAAAATCAAATTCGCTCCATCTACTTTGGTGGATTGGATAACTAGTCCCATATAAGCCTTCTCACCGTGCTTATTATCCAGATCAGGATTAAAGTTGCGAAGTAATTCATACATTTCACCATCAACCTCTGTCCGATAATACATCCTTTACACTGGGTTGATGAGCACCGGATAATTGTTGGAAAAAGTGACCGCGCTCATACACACCTCCTAACTTTGGCATAAAATAAACTTCTCCTATGAGTATTAATTGATTGCCTTACATCTGTATGTTACTCTAATTATTATTGGAAGTTAAACACTTAATCAGTGCTCATTAACAATAAAAACATATATAAAGGAGACTCTATGGAATTAAGACAATTGAAATATTTTTTAGCTGTTTCCGATACACTTCATTACGGAAAAGCTGCTGATTTATTACATATTTCAGAACAGCCGCTAAGTTTTCAAATCAAAAAATTGGAAAGTGAACTTGGTTTCAAACTATTTGAGCGGACTACACGTTCAGTAGCACTGACCCCCGCAGGCGAATTACTTAAAAAGAAAACTCTAGAAGGATTAAGAATTTTGGATAAGGGAGTAGAGCAGGCGGGGATGATCGCTAGCGGAGAAACAGGGAAATTACACATAGGATATAATAGTATGACGCTGCACAATATTTTACCTCATTTAGTTAGCGAATATCGGAACCGGTATTCTGATGTTGAGATTATATTATCGGAACAAAATTCACCAGAGTTAGAATATAATTTAATAAATGAAGAAATAGATATGGGTATAGTGGCTCTATATGGTGGAGCTATGTTTGACGAATTGAAATATGAAACTATTTTTAGTGATCCCGCTTTTATTGCGTTCCCCAAAAACCATTATTTGAAAGATAAAAAAATCATAAACCTTTCTGATTTGGCAGAAGAAGCTTTCTTGGTGTACTCAAGAGAAGTAAGGGCGAGATCCTATGATTATTTAATTGCACATTGTCATGCTGCGAAATTTACACCAAATATTATACAAGAGGCAGAGACCGATATGGCATTGCTCGGACTAGTGGCAACAGGGCTTGGAGTTGCTTTGGTACCTGGAAGTTTCCGACATATTTTAACTGATGTTATTGATTACAGGATGATTCACGAACCAAAGATAAATATCGATGTTGCAATCGTGTGGAAGGCGACGAAGTACTCACCTATGTTGCGGAATTTTAGGGATATTGCTAAACCGCAAGCCTCCATTTAATCAAATTTGAACTCATGGAAGGCGCCTGAACGGATGAATTCAGATGTCCTGCGCTGTTTAGTGAGAATTTCTTCTACGCTTGTTTGGAAATTGCAGGGAAGAGGAGGAGGGAAATTAGCGTACCTTCTTGGAACGAACTAGTTCCATAAGAGCCCGCGCCCAGCGCGGGTTTTCTGTTTTAAGGGACCAAGTTCTTGTCCTAATCTCAGGACAAGAACTTGGTCCTATTGCCGAAAATGGACAAGAACATGGTACTAAAGTTACATAAATATCTAAACTCCATTTCTGATTGTTTTATGTAGTAGTAATGAAAATTCTAAATCTGCATCTCTTATTATGTATGGATAAGGTGTAAATGTGTATTAATTGTGTGCTTAATTTTTGATTATAAGTATTATATCATTTGCTCATAGCAAATTAACATTAATCTTTAAACAATGATAGTGTAAAGTTTGCTATTAAAAAAGTGTGATTTTTACACTACCTTGACAGAGAGGGGCGGATGTATAAAATACAATGAACAGATGCTCCAATCTGTCCATGCAATATCATAAATTTTATCGGTATAATAAAAAACTTAATTTTAAGGAAAAGAAAGGAAGATAAATTATGTCCGATGATTATAACGACAAGTATGCTAATATTAAATCCTCTCACGAGGCAGTTACTCTAGAAGATGAGATGACTCATTTTGAGTCACTTTCAGTGCCTTCATCACAAACTGATATTTGGGAAGAGACTGCTGCTGGTGTTGTCGCAGAAGCAGGAGACTACGATATTCTGCTATGGGCAGCTGGCTATGCTCTCTTTGGTAATGGAAAGGGCATTTGGGGACCTGGTATGTCAGCAGAAAGAGAAATTCAGTTAATTGTTGTACCAAAATCTCAGCGTGGTACCATGACAGACAACAACTTTGTGCGTGTAGGGTGGACTCCTAAAGAGCGTTTGCATAACGATAAATTTAAGGTTACTGCAACAGAGGACAAAGTCATTTGGGACTTTAATGGACTTAAGTTTATAGCATCTCCTCCTACATGGAACATCAAAGGAAAAGCTGGTGATGCTGAGCTTGATCTTGTGTACGAGCAAATTGGTACAGCTCTTTGGAACTGGGGACCTTTCTCAAAGGCTGACAAGGATGACCGTGCTGGCTATGATGCATTCGTTAACGTTAATGGAACTATTCGCACATCAGAACATAATTTAAAGATTGAGAATGGATATGGTGTTCGTGAACACATCATTACAGGGCAGTCAAACGACCCAATTAAAAATCTTCCTGTACCTAATTGGATGTGGTGGCTTTACACAATTCAAGGTGATGTTAAAGTAAACTTCTTCCAGCCTGGTCCTAACCAAATCGGCTTTGTAAAATATGCTGATAAACAAATTGATTTTGGTCCAGGTAATGGAATTATTGATTACCAGATTACTGAGAAATGGGAAGATCCTAGAAGTGGTATAAATATGCCTGTTAAATGGAAGCTAAAGATGGAAAAAGATAACTGCATTGTTGATGTAGAAATTGCTTCACATGGTCGTGCTTACAGCCACTGGCCAGTTTCAACAGGAACTCGTATGTATTGTTATCTGCTTTCAACAATGACAGGAACTGTTTCCCTTCCAGATGGTCGTACAGTGACACTTGACAATCATCTAACAGTAAATTCTTTCTGTAAAACTATTCTTACTGCAGGTGAGAATCTATCTTGTTCTAAACCAGAACTTGACTAGAACGAAATCTCTCTAAGATGTTGGTTTTATATTGTATATAATACTAAGTTACCAATCACCAATTCAACTGGTGGTTGGTAACTTTTTATCCTCATATTCATTTGCTCTACCATACGGATCTAAAAAATATAACAGGAATTATAACTGAAAGATAATCCCTCTCATCATTCATCTATTCAATAAGATGTGATAAAGCCAATGAATATGTGTTTAATAAGTCAGAGCTGTTTACTAATGAAAAAATGGTTAAGACAGTAGTTTCTTATGTAAATAAAGAAAGAGTTCAAAGAGTAAATCCAGCGAAGAAGGAGTTAGAAAAACTTGAAAAAGAGTTAGAAAAGCTAGAAAAGAAAAAGAATAAAATATTTGAAGCTTATGAGGATGATATACTAACTAAGGAAGAATTTCAAGATAGGAAGAAGGAACTAAATGAAAGAGCAAAGAAAATTCAGGAGCAGAAGCAACCATTACTTGAAATGCTTTCAGATGAAGTAGATGAAAAAATACCGTATGAATATATTATGAGTATATTAGAGAATTTCAGCAAAGTTTTAAATGGTAACATAAGTAGAGAGCAACAGAAAAAATTGAATCAAACGTCGATTAGGACACGGAATTTTATTGCTTCATCTACATATGTACAAAATACGGGTTTTGTGATGATGTAATAAATAAACTGCGTAGCACCGCAGGTTTATCTGTCCATGTTGTTTACAGCATTACGCATCTCTTCATCTGTTAAGTGTGTGTATATCATTGTTGTTTGAATGGATGAATGCCCTAACTGATTCTTTAATCTAGGTACATCGTTATTCTCCAGGTGATACCTTGTTGCGAAGGAATGCCTTAACGAATGCACCGTTAAAGAAGGTTTCCCAAAGGCTGTTGCATACTTTTCAATCAGTTTTTCAATTGAGCGCCCAGTCAAACGCCGGCTTTTTCCTTTACGGCCAACTGGAGCTGCAATGAATAAAAAGCTTTCATTTTTTTCTGGTAAATATCTTGATTCTCTGATCTGGAGATAACTTTCTAAATCCATTAAAGCCTGTTTGCTAAAATAAACGTATTGTTCTTTATCACCTTTACGGATCACCCGGACCAACGCTTTATTCATATCTAGGTCATCCATATTAATGCCTGCAACCTCTGATAATCTAAGCCCGGAACCTAATATCAACGAAACAATCGCAGTGTCGCGTTCACGGTTGAATTGATGAAATGTAAAAATCCGTTTGTTATCTTTATGCTTTTCGCCAAAATCATAGGCTACAAATTGTCTGAACAATTCAAAATCATCTTCTCTAAGGATCTTTCCTTCAATACGGTTTGCAATAGTTTCTTGGCTTTCTTTTACGGCATTCAGATCCATCTTGGCCATAACATTTCGTTGAATGTAAGGCTTCAGGTCACTGGTCTCAGCCTTGTTCTGAAGGTAATCAAACAAAGATTTTAGCGAGGATAATTTTCGATTAATCGTAAGCTTCTTGTTTCCAAGCTGATAATCAAGGAATGACAAAAAGTTTTCAGTTTCACGAATGGTTAATCGCTCCAGTGTTTCTAAGTGTATTTCTTTCCGGATTGATGAAGTTATATTCTCAGCGATAAGCCAGTCGAAAAAGATAATGTAATCATGGCAATAATTAAGAAGTGTCGTTGGAGATAACTTGCGTTTTTTGCTATCAATATATTCTGTAACATACCAGGGCAAATCAGACAGTTTCTCATCGATACGTTGCATGTAGTGCATTTTCATCTGTTTATCCATTATGTATAAACCTCCGTGAATCCAATATATCTCATTGCTATTTATTCGTCAAATTATTATTTTACGTAATTATGATATTTGCTTAAAGATCTACACTCACTATTAATTCATGTGGCAAGCCCCTACTCAATTGAAAAAAATTAGCACGTTGTGGTTGATATTTTAACCAATTGCTTTTTGAATTTGAACCGATCGCTCATAATAATGTGCTCCTTATTATGAATGACGTGTTTACTTTTCGGCTCACAATACCGATTAAAGATTGGGCATTGGAGGATCATTCAAATAAAACAAATTGAATACCTCCCCTGCATCTTCCCAATTAGCTGTACGACGCCTTATTAGAAACTGAGGTGCAGAACCTGAAAAAGACCTTAGCTCGCCTTTGTTTATGCGGCGCCAAGGTCTTTTTCATTTTGTTATTCCTCAGGCATCTCGTTAAAGAAAGCTACATCATCGACTGCCAGCCTCACTGTCGGATGACCGGATTTCGCTGCCTTGCCGATGGCAATCAGCATAATCGGAACGTAGCGTTCTGATATACGGAAAGCTTCCATGAACTTTTGTTTGTCGTAGCCGCCCATCGGTACCGTGTCGTAGCCTTTAGCGCGGGCGACAAGCATAAGTTGCATCGATACTAATCCGCCGTCGGTATAAACTTTTTGGTGGATGGCCTCGGACGACATGTTCGAATACATGCCGGTATAGCGTTCCACGAACGATTTAGCCGTCTCTTCAGGCATGTAATCCGCATCAACCGCCATTCCGTAAATTTTCTCTGCCCATTTATAACACTCCAAATCTCCGAGTACCGCAATGACAGCCGAAGCCTCGACCACTTGCTGTTGATTGAATGCGATCGGAAGCAGTTTCTGTTTCAGCTCCGGCGTGTCGATAACGAGAAACCGCCACGGCTGCAGGTTAGCGGCTGAAGGAGCCAGCGTGGCTTGCCGCAACATTTCGGTCAATTCCTCCCGCGAAATCTTGATCTCGGAATCATAGCTGCGAACCGACCGGCGTTCTTGAATAACATCGAAAAAAAGTTGTTGCTCCATCGTTTTGGACGGTTGTGAAACCGACATGGTTCTCTCCTCCTTTGGGATAAGCTGCATTCAGCATTTTGTTTCAATGCAACACTAGTTGATTGAACAACACCTGCTGTATTTGTATGTTATAATAACAACCGATTGATTCACAATCATCAATAACCATAAGGCGTTGGATAGACAACACCATCTCTATAATGTCTTTTTTGTTGAGGAGATCTAACTATGACAATTAAAAAAAATGAAGCAGATCCTCGTGTGATTCGTACTCGGCGGCTCCTTCAAGACGCTTTTGCTGCATTACTTCAAGAAAAAGACTTCGAATCGATAACCGTTAGGGATATTGCGGAGCGGGCTACTGTTAACAGGACGACCTTTTACGCGCACTTTGTAGATAAATTTGAAATGCTTGAGGCCAAACTAATGGAATCATTTATGACAATCGTAAATCGTAGAATAAGCGGTCACGAAGTATTAAACGAGGAAACCATTCAGAGTATTTTTCTGGGTGTATGTGATTTTCATAGGGGTCTAAGCACTATGTGCAAGAGAAGGTATACATCACTTGGCCTTGTTTTCGAAAATCAAATAAAGGAAAAAATTCAAACGATACTTCTTTCCTTTATAGACAAAGACAAGATGCAATCAGGTCCCAATGCGCAATTCTTAATAAATACAGCTTCTACTATGTTAAGTTGGGGGATGTATGGGGCGGCTTACGTTTGGAACAATGAGGGGTGTCTAATAAGTGCGGAATCATTCGTTAAACAGACTATGCCCTTATTGATGAACGGAGCCAAAGAACTGCTGGGATAAGTCCGGTCGCTAACGGTTAAGCCGCCGCATAGAGTGAGCAGTGTTCAGCAATAGAATTATATTAGCTGCTGACACTGGCCAACCTACGGGAAGCAGTCCGATAGGTCGTCGGTGACATCCCTTTTTTGGCGGTAAACTGTTTGATAAAGTAGGTATCATACTCAAATCCAGTAGCGCGCGCAATTTCATTGAGGCTCATATCTGTATGTACCAAAAGGTCACTTGCAACTTTTAAACGATGTGAAAGCAGGTAACCAATCGCTGTATTCCCGCACCTTTCCTGAAACCTCTTATTTAGCGTCACACGGTTCAAATGGCCGCATTTTGTCAAATCCTCCAATGAAATCTTTTGCGGATAATTAGTGTGAATATAGTCCAGCACTACATCGACAGGCGAGTGTTCGCTGGTCCGGTTCAATTCCTCCAACACCCCCATAATTTGAATGAGGTACTTTTTTATTCTGCACACCCAAAGTGCATCACTTTGCGCCTTCACTTCCATACCCAGTATGAAAAACCATTCGAGCAATAGCGGGTATGCTTTTTCCGTTACACGAGGTACTTCATTACTTTGAAAAAGGGAAAGTCCTGTTTGGATTCTAGGCTGTGGAGGAAAATGATCCTTCGTTTCGGAAAGCTTAACGCTTTTAAGAAATTCGCGGTGAAAATGAAAGGATTGTGCCGATACGTTAATCTTTTCAACCACTTGCACTTGAGCGTCTTCAGCCAAGCAAAGGACACCAGGAGCACTAACAGAGAATGGACGTTGGTTCAGTATCCCCTTTATACTTCCAGACGTTATAAAAATCAGCGTAAACCGTTCTGGATATGGAAGAATATTGAAGTCCTCGACTGCTGCAAATTCTATATTCACGGTTCGTTTTTTGTGCCGGTCTGCTTGGGGCATAAGGATCACCTGTCAAATAGTATAGTTGATTGCTTCACTTAATTCAGTGTAACATACAAGTTCAATGTATATACTAATGTTGTGAAAACAAAAAAAGGAGGAATCATGATGGCTGTTGAACCGTTTCATATTCATGTCTCCGATGAGATTCTTGACGATCTGCAATATAAGCTGCATCATATCCGTTGGCCCGATGAACTGGAAAACTCAGGCTGGGACAGAGGAACGGATTTAAGTTATTTAAAATCACTAGTTTCCTATTGGAGGGATCATTACGACTGGCGCGCCCAAGAATCCGTGTTGAATCGCTTTTCCCAGTTTCGTTCCAATATTGATGGAATAGATGTACACTTCGTACACGAGCGCGGCAAAGGACCTAACCCTCTCCCCATTATCCTTACCCATGGATGGCCCGACAGTTACCTTCGTTATCAAAAAATTATTCCTCTCCTTTCGGACCCTGCTAGTTATGGAGGTATTCCGGAGGACTCCTTTGATGTCATTGTCCCTTCCTTGCCGGGATTCGGATTTTCCAGTCACCCTAATCGGCCGGGCGTCAACAATTTTTTTGTCTCCCAGATGTGGGCTATACTAATGACAAAGGAACTGGGGTACCCCAAATTTGCCGCTGCAGGCGGAGATATGGGCTCCGGTGTTACGAGGTATCTGGCAGCAAACCGTCCTGAACTTTTATTTGGAATCCATCTAACGGATGTTGGTATTATAAGAAGTCTCTTAACTTTACAGGATGAGTCGGAATGTACGGAAGAAGAACGGCAATATAAGAAAAACGCTTCTGAATGGATCTCCCATGAGGGGGGCTATATGGCCATCCAATCGACAAAACCCCAGACTCTTGCTTATGGGCTTTCCGATTCGCCGGTAGGTTTGGCAGCCTGGATCATCGAGAAATTTCGCACCTGGAGCGATTGTAAGGGTGACCTCAGCCAGAAATACAGCAAGGACGAGTTGTTGACTCATATAATGATCTACTGGGTGACTAACACCATAGGATCAACAGCACATATGTATTATGAAAATGCGCATTCCTTGCCGCCATTGGGCCGGATAGATGTTCCGACAGGAATAGCCCTATTTCCCGGGGATGTATTACAGCCTCCTAAATCCTGGACTGAGCGCAATCTGAATGTAACGCGTTGGACCGCTATGCCTTCCGGCGGGCATTTTACTGCTATGGAAGAACCGGAGCTGCTGGCCAACGACATTCGTGCATTCTATAGACCTATTAGAAAAAAATAAACATTCTGAATTATAACCCCCATTTGATTTTTCCGACACAAAAGTCCCGCAATCAACTTTCATAGATTGCGGGACTTTTATCTAATTTTCATACTGCTTTTAGTGCTCTTATTTCATCCCTTCCATAAACCCCCTGAAGCTTTCAACAATTTCTTTCGATCTGGTATGGTGCAGATAATGTTCTCCATCCAGTTTTATCACTTTTCCATGTTCAGAATCTTTGGCTTGCGCTTCATGCAGTGGTGTCCAACCTTCAACGGATTTATTTTCCGCTTGTATAAATAATAGAACGGGAAGATTGTTTGGGAATTTTAACTTTTGAGCTGCTTTAAAATTAGAAGAAATGTTCTTCATTTCATTCAAGGTAGTGTCATTATCAGTATTTTTATTTGCAATCATTTTCAATTGATCTTTGGTGTGATCATCAAATGCTAATGAAGCATAAGGGTCATCCCCTATTTTCTTGATCAATCTTAGGAGACCTGATTTTTTGAGAAATTCAAACGTTTTTAATGGGTATTTAGCATCCATACCGCCCTGTGTTGGAACACTACTATCAATTCCGACAAAAGCATTCACTTCGTTCGGATATTTGTTCACATAGTCCAGTCCGTAAATCCCCGCAATGGAATGGCCCATTAGAGTGAAACGGTCAATATTAAGCTGCTGTAAAGCTTCATGAATTTCACTTACAATATTCGCTGTGCTTCGTTCCTTGTCGGTTTCATCGCTTAATCCATAACCGAAAGGCTCAACCACAACAACTTTGTAAAATGGAGATAGTTCATCTATCAGCAGCTTAAAATCAAGTGCTGGAGCTGCTGTTCCAAGACCAGGCAGGAGCACGACTGTTTCTTCGCCTTTTCCTTGAATCACCACATTCATATGTTTCCCGTCTACAGACACCAATTGGCCATAGGGCTCTATTTTCCCTTTTTCAATTTTGTTGCAGACCAGATTAACGATAAAAACAATGGCAAAAAAAAGTACCATCACTGCAGCTAAAGCTCCTATGGATTTAAGTATAATGCGCAGCGGTTTAGCCATCCTCTTGTTTGTACCCTCTACTTTCCGTTTCACGCTCATCTTCTCCTGTCCTCATCTGTGTATTGGACTGCCTTAGGCGGGCCGTAAAGGAAAGCATATACGACGAAGATGTACTGCCTGTGACGACAATATGAACGGAGTATGAACAAGAAAAAAATACTACGGTGTTACATGCAAGGAAGCTGCACATCCCGAATGATTCCATATGAATCAAAATGAATCTAATCGGCTGACGCGGTAATTGGCAAGGTGACTATGACTGTCGTACCTCGGCCGGGTTCGCTTTCCACACGAATATCGCCTTGATGAAGCAATACAATCTGTTTCACGATGGCAAGTCCCATCCCGCTCCCCTCATATTTACGACTATGGGAACGATCGGCTTTAAAGAACCGCTCAAATATACGTTTCTGGTCTTCCGGGGAAATACCAATGCCCGTGTCGGATATCGAGACTGTCACGTTTGTGATATCTTGTTTGATGCTGACATTAATAACATCACCATCCCCGGAAAATTTGATGCTATTGCCCAGTATATTGGTCCATACCTGATTTAACTGATCGTAATCCGCCATTAGCCGAACAGCCTTCAAATCAAGCTCGAAAGAGATGTTGCGAGCCGACCATTGCGGTTGAATGGCCACGATGACCCGTCTGATCTGTTCATCAAGGGTAAATGCGGTCAGCCGAAGCTGCTGTGACTGCGATTCAAGCAAACTTAGCCTGAGCAGGCTATCGCTCATTTTGGACATCCGCTCAGCTTCAGCGATGATAATATCGAGATAACGGCTTCGCTCGTGCTCTGCGGTGTTTACTTGCTTGAGCACTTTAGCATAACCAGATATGGAGGTGAGCGGCGACTGAACTTCGTGGGACACGTTCGATACGAAATCTCTACGCAACTGCTCAAGCTGCTGCAGATCTTGCATCATGTCTTCGAAGCTGCGGGCCAAAGTACCTAACTCACCCTTCTGCTTAATATTTAGCTTGACGCCGAAATCTCCAGCGGCTATCTGCCTGGTCGCTTTTGTCAGCTTTTTGATCGGCCTGACGAGGAACATAGCAGCAACTAGAATCAATAGGCTTCCAGCAATCAAAGAATAGGTCACGAAGTTCAACACCCATTTGATGACAAGAGAAATGGAAGGGGGAACAATCGGGTTCACAAACATCGCTTTCGCTCCCTTTTCCGTTTTCAACGGCAGCCCTAAGAGGATCGGATCATTACCAGAACCAGCGACTTGAATAACTTCTTCATCTAGTACTGCTTTCACTTGTTCCAGAGTGACCTTGGGGATATCGTGTCCATTAATCGTGCCATAAGACTGAAACTGCCCCGTTTCATCATAAATTCGAATATAATAGCCGGGCTGCTTCATACCACTTAGATACGTGTCTGCTTCATGCAATGGAAAGGTCTCATAAATCCGGGCAATATCCTGGCCAAAATACAGTAAGTTGATTTTTGTATATTCGTTCAATTTATCTTTAAATACCCATGTTGACACAAAAAAAGCTATGATCGTGCCTCCGATCACGGAGACGAGAAAGATCAGGACTACGCGTGTATATAAGGACCGGATCATACGTACGCCTCAAGCCGGTAGCCAAGCCCGCGCACCGTTTCGATACGAAATTCGGGAGTCGCCGCAAATCGTTCGCGCAGACGTTTAATATGTACGTCTACCGTGCGATCATCTCCAGCGTAATCGATCCCCCAGATCTGATCGATCAACTGCTCGCGCGTATAGACTTGTCCGGGTGTTGCAGCGAGCTTATACAGCAGTTCGAACTCCTTGAGGGGTAACGTGAACGACTCCGTCCCATTCATCACTTTATAGGTCTGCCGATCCAGGATGACATTGCCGAACTGGATCATCTGTGTGGTGCCGATCCGGTATCGTTTCAGTAATGATTTAACACGGACTATTAACTCCAACGGATCGAAGGGTTTCGTCAAATAGTCGTCCGTCCCGAGTTCGAACCCTTTCACTTTCTCCCAGGTTTCCCCTCTCGCAGTCAGCATAAGTAACGGAAGATCAGGATTGGCTCTACGGAGCTCTTTGCATAACGTCCAACCATCCATCACCGGCATCATAATATCGAGCACAACCAGATCAACGTGTGTGGAGGCGTAGACGTCCAGTGCTTCTTTGCCGTCTGCGGCCTCGGCTGTTGAGAACCCGTCGTTTCGTAAAAATAAACAGACGAGTTCGCGAATGTTCGCATCGTCGTCAGCAACCATTATAGTAGGCATCCGTTCCCTCTTTCCCTATTATCATCAAAACAGGCTGCCCTAAAGGCAGCCTGAGCAGTTATTGTTATTTACGAACGGAGACAATGAACTTCTCCAGCGATGTTGTATCAGTAATATTCTGATTGCAACATTGGCTCTCGATACATACATACTGGCCAATGGAAGAATATTGATCGGGCAAAGCATTTGCAGGCTTGGTCTTGACTGTTATGAACGCAAGCTCTTGATGCCGGTTGCAGAACATGCAGTACCCTTTTTTGTTGGTTGGCGTGATTCTTCCCTCAATGCCGATAAATTGTCCTTCGAACGGATAGACCATGAATAATTTGTTCGTAGCTATGTCTACCCAGCTCAGATATGTTACATATCTAAAATCGATGGATTGCAGATCAGGTACTTTCAGCTTTTTATTCTTCGGAAACAGCTTCTGAATCTGCTTCAGTGTAATCGGCGGAAATGGCTCCAAGCAGGGTTCCAATGCGTGAAGATAACTCTGGAAATCATGTGCTGTCTCCAAGCTTGATACTTGTTCCAGCATCCGTTCCTGCTCTGTGGTCAGAGAAGAGAACGCTTCAATAATATTCACAGCTGTACGATATCTAACCGTCTTCAAGACGCTCTGATCTGCAACAGACCGAAGTGTTTTCTGGAGAAAATCCGCTTGTTTCTTAATGACGTTGTATTGATGGTTTCTAATAAATGGTGTATTCATAGCTTTTCAGCCCCTTATTATTATTAAAAAAATATAAGGTGCAAAGCCGTTATTAGAAACGATAAAGTCAAGCATGGGCGATCGAATCTGTTCTCCCGCCCTCACGCAAAGTATCGCCCCTAGATTAGGCTTTGCATGAGGACTTCCTAGCTAATGAGCAATTCGGCATTGCCATCAGTAAAACCCCCTATCAGATGAACATGAAAAAAGTATAGCAGGGATTTCAAAAAGGCGCAATTACTGCATTCCGGATATCATAATCACCGATATTGATCTCCAATTCCATTCCCAGGGACAATTTTGCCAGCTGTCTTCCTAGATAGGGGCCCATCGTCAATCCCGACGCTCCGAGTCCATTGGCTGCAATCAGCCCTTCCCAACCGGGTACAGTTCCAATCACAGGAAGAAATCCGGGTGTAAAGGGACGAAATCCCACTCTTGCTTCCAGAAAAGTGCAGTTCGCTAAACCAGGCGCCAGATCTATCCCTTTATTGAGAATCTCCTGAATTCCACCGGCAGTTATTCTTGTATCGTAGCCTGCAATTTCATTTTCGTGCGTCGATCCTATAACGATTCTTTGTTGACCCATCGAGAGCAGGTACTGATCATTAGGCGGTATAACTACGGGCCAGGTGTCTGTGCCATGTTGATCCGGTACCTCTATATGGACGATTTGGGCTTTTTGATAACGGACCTTAAAATCAACACCTAAAGGCTGCAGCAGTGTATTTGCCCATGCGCCCGCACACACAATGATGGAGTCAGCCGAATAAGTTTTGTTCCCGGCAGCTACTCCCGTTACCCGGTTGGCATGATATCGAAGCGAAGCTTCTCCATTAACAAAGACGGCTCCGTTGCGCTCTGCGGACCGGATGAGCGCATCCCGCAGCGCACGGCCATCGACCCGGGCGGCACCGCTGATGTGCAGCGACGAATAGTCTTCTGCCAGCAGCGGGAAACACCCGCGGGTCTGTGATTCATTAAGCCGTGTAATTTCTCCAATTTCCGGTGCATCCGCCTTGCGCTTAATTGCCCGTTCCTCCATCTGTCCGATTTTCATGTTGTCTTGATGAACACTAAGTGCACCTACCTGGGCATATCCGGTTTCGGTTTCTCCCTCGTCTTGAAGCTGCGCAATCAATTCCGGGTAATAACGGGCGCCCGCTGTAGCGAGCCGGTACCAAGCCTGATTGCGCCGCTGGGACAGCCACGGGCAGATAATTCCGGCAGCGGCATCGGTCGCTTGCCCGATATCCTTACGGTCTACAACAAGGACATCTGCACCCGCTTTTGCTAAGTGATAGGCGGTTGAAGCCCCGAGAATTCCTGATCCGATTACGATGACTTTCTTCATGAAACCTTCCCTTTCTCACACGATCTTCAAAGTTCAATGGTCTTCGTAGCGACATTGTTGCAGAACTCGCGGTCATGCTCCACAAAAAGTATGGTCGGCGCATATTCCAGCAGCAGCTCTTCGATCTGCATCCGCGAAATGACATCGATGAAATTCAGCGGCTCATCCCAAATGTGAAGGTGAACCTGTTCGCTCAGGCTTTTGGCAATCAGCACTTTCTTTTTCTGGCCGCCGCTGTAAGTGGATAGATCCTTCTCAAATTGCAGTCTGGAAAAATCAAGCTTGCGCAGAATCGATTTGAATAAGGTCTCGTCAATGCCGTTGTCCCGGGCGTAATCGGATAAACTGCCCTGTAAATGTGAAGTATCTTGGGACACATAGGATATTTTTAGCTGACTATCTTTTATGAAGCCGCCGGTGTAAGGTATATCCTCGCCGCAGATTAACTTGAGGATACTTGATTTTCCGGACCCGTTTTTACCCGAAAGGGCGATTCGCTCCCCCTGCTCAATCGTAAAGCTCACGTCTGCACAGACCTGCTTCTCTCCGTAAAAAATCGAGACCTGTTCAAGCTCCGCCAAGGTGTTTTTATGATAAGCAAGCTGTGAAATCTCCAGGGTGTCCGAGCTCTCGATATTTTTCAGCAGCTTCGACTTTTCGGCAATCGCCGACTGCTGTCTTTGCTCGATGGATTTGGAGCGTTTCATCATCTTGGCAGCCTTATGGCCAACGTACCCTTTATCTAACTTGGAGCCGGAATTCCGAGTTCCGTTTTTGGATTTTTCCACTTCGTGAGACCAGTTCCCCGTACGTTTCGAAGAGTCTGCCAGGCGTTTGATATCTTTTCTAAGCTTCTCATTCTGGGCAAACTCAAAGTTGTCCTGTCTCCGCTTATTCTCCCACCAGCTGGAAAAATTCCCTTTTTGAATCTCGATGTTGGTTTTGTTGATGGACAGAATGTGGTCTACACAGTTATCCAGAAAAGATCTGTCGTGAGAGACCAGAATATATCCGCTTTTGGTATTTAGATAATCGCTGACCAATGCTCTGGCATGCATGTCCAGGTGATTGGTGGGTTCATCGATCAACAGGAAGCTGTTTTCCTTAATGAACAATGCGGCCAGCAGCACTTTCGTCTGCTCACCATTCGATAATGAGGCAAAGGGCCGGTAAAGAACGTCTTCATCCACCTTCAGCAGCGAGAGCTCACGCATGAACTGCCAGTGAACATAGTCCGGAAAAATTTCGTTGATTACATCCAGCGTATGATCTTCCTTATGTGGCACAGGATACGGAAAATATTCAAAATTGACATTGGCCGAAATCATTCCACTGTATTCAAGTTTGCCGAGCAGCAGCTGAAGAAATGTGGTCTTCCCTCTCCCGTTTCTTCCCGTAAATCCCAATTTCCAATCCGTGTCGATCTGAAAATTCACGTTCTCAAATATGTTATCGTAGCTGCCTTCATAGGCAAAAGTAAGGTTGGTAACATTAATTAATGACATCTGGTGATCCTCCTGTATACAAAAAAATAAAAGCCGCAAGAAAGTTAATTTCTCGCAGCTCAAATAGATACAGAAAATCAAGCCCCCGGGAGGGCAGATTACGGATCTGTCGTTTGAGTGAAAAGAAAATGTAACTTTCTTGCTTAAAACACAATAAAACATGCGAATCCGGTCGCATTGAACGTTTTATTCGTTTCTAGATCAGCAAGAAAATCCTACATTATCCTTTTCAACCCCATTCATTAAATTAAGTGCATTTTAACATACTGATTTATCAAAAACAACCCTAATGGCTACAGGCCTTGATTGATCTCAATTAAGGTCCCGGCGGGATCGCGAAAATAAGCTACCCTGTGGCCCCATTCCGGCGTGTCATGAGGTTCTTTGACGAACTCAACCTTTTGGCTGCGCAAATGGTTATAAACGGCATCCACATCTTCTGCCTTGAAAATAAGTGCCACCTGGTCTTTTTTACTGAAATCGCGGGGTTCCTCTAAAGCTTGGGCAAGTTCGTTCCCCATAAGGGGCTCCAGCGTGAGATGGATGTCTCCCGTATGAAACTCTGCGTAAGGCGTGTCCTCATTGCCGTGAAGAACCTTCAGCCCAATGATATCGCGGTAAAAAATAAAACATTCACGCAGATTCGGTACCAGCAGCCGGACTTGAGCAATTTGCAAAATCGTCTCCTCCTGTCTTGATTCGAATGCTTCCTATCATACCATGGTGCTTATCCTATGATTTCTTATAAATTGCTGTTTATTCAGAGTTTCGCGAGGCGGGGCCTGGCTTGCGTCTGATGCTGTAGAATCTCATCGCTGCAGGGACGCCTTTGATTTCAAGGATGCCATCATAAATGAGCTGTCTTACGCGATATTCGAAATAGGAGTCGCCGATAAATTGATCACAATAGCCAAGGGCCTCCCCGATCAGGCGGGCGGCTCTCAGAAAGCCCTGATCGCCCGCAGTCGTGGTCAGGAAATCCAGCTTCTCCAGCAGATAATTGTCGTAGTAAGTGGCTGGCACTTCTACGATTTTTCCGTCCTGCCAAATGCGCAGCACCCCGGATTGCCCGCTGATTGCCAGCCACTCTTCCTGTAAAATCCCGATCACTGAAGCGTCCAAATGACCGCTTCCATCCATACGTTCGAGGGCTTCACGAAGCTTATCCGGCGGAATCTCCCCGGAGTGCTTATAATCGATGGAAGCCATCGGCGTATTGAACATCTCTTCACAGATTGCAGTTACGTCATATACGGCAAGCATGTTGCTTGTGCCGCGCAGCAAATGAACGGCATGTCTCATTCCGGCCTGTTCATTTGCTGCGCGGCTTGTCCATAACACAACCTGTGCCTGCGGAGGAATACACGCAAACTTCCCCAGAAGGTCCGTGTATTCCTCTTCAAATTCAGAGTACGCCTCGAAGGCTTCTGTGATATGGTCCCGGAACCAGTTGCTCCGGACCAGCCTTCCTTCCGCTGAATCGAGCCCGCCGAGCGGCCCGATCGCGTAGTTCTCCCTTAACACAATTACCTTATGGGAGTCTGCCCAGCCAAGCCCGGACAGTGCTTGTTTCATACTGCCCGCAAAAGAATCACCTACCACGACATGAACAAAAGCACAGCCTGGTGTAGGGTCCCAATAGTTTTTCTTCTCTTCACGGCCTACGATCTCGTCATACATCTCAATAAGCTCAACCACTGCGGCTTCGGAACGGCCTCCCTTATCTTTCAGCCGTTTGATCTGGGCCAGCATAAACTTGAGCCGGGGCTTGAGATCGTTCTCTCTCATGTGGTCAACGGCTCTTATAATCTCTTTCATCATGCACCTCACTTTTTTATCCGGATTCAAAAGAATTAGAATTATATTTACTTTACCTTTTCTGAAGCCTGCAGGTCAAAGACACCTCAGGTTTGGCAGTGAATTGTACTCCCTTTGGATAAACCTTTGGAGAGATATGCATAATATGCGTAATCAAAAAAAGGAGGAAACAGCATGAAGATGACAGGTGAACGTCTGTGGATTGCAGCTTTGGGAGGGGTGTATGAGATTGGCAAGAACATGTATCTTCTGCAATACGCCGATGACATCATCGTTATTGATTGCGGATCTAAATTTCCGGATGAGAGTCTGCTCGGTATTGATCTTATCATTCCTGATGTTTCCTACTTACTCAGCAATATCGATAAAGTCAGAGCCCTTGTGGTGACACATGGACATGAAGATCACATAGGAGGAATCCCTTATTTTCTCAAACAGCTGAACATTCCGGTGTACGCTTCCCGCCTGACCCTCGGATTAATTGAGACCAAATTGAAGGAACATGGACTTTTACGCCAGACCCAGCTGCATTGCATTGATACAGAATCCACGCTGAATTTCGGATCTATAGCGGTTACCTTCTTTAGAACAAACCACAGTATTCCAGATTGCCTTGGCATTGTATTCGATACACCTGAGGGGACAGTTGTTCATACAGGCGATTTCAAGTTCGATATGACTCCTGTCAACAAACAGTATCCTGATATACATAAAATGGCGGCAATCGGCGAAAAAGGGGTCAAGTTTCTGTTATCCGAGAGTACGAATGCCGAGCGGCCCGGCTTCACACCTTCTGAAAGGCTTGTAGGCGCCCATCTGGAGGAAGCCTTTCATAAGGCGGAGAGCAGGATTTTTATTTCCACCTTTGCGTCGAATGTGCACCGTCTGCAGCAGATCGTGGACGCTGCCGGGCATACCGGACGCAAGCTCGCCCTGCTGGGCAGAAGCATGGTTAATGTCGTCGGCGTGGCTCAAGAGCTGGGATATTTGAACATCCCCGAAGGCATGCTGGTTGAACCCGCAGAGGCGGGCAAAATGGACCGCGACAAGATCGCTGTGTTATGCACCGGCAGCCAGGGTGAACCCATGGCCGCATTGTCCCGGCTGGCGAATGCCAGTCACAGACTGCTTGAGATCAGCGCCGGGGATACGGTTCTCCTCGCGGCAAATCCGATTCCAGGCAACGAACGCAACGTTTCCAGAATTGTGGACAATCTGTATATGCTGGGTGCACGTGTGATCTATGGTTCCCGCAGTGAGCTTCATGTTTCCGGTCATGGCAGCCAGGAAGAGCTGAAGCTGATGCTTACCTTGATGAAACCTGAATATTTCATCCCGATTCACGGGGAATACCGGATGCTTCATCATCACAGCATGCTGGCCGAAGCCGTGGGGGTCAAGAGTGAGAACATTTTTATACTGAAAAATGGAGAGATTGTGGAGTCCAACGCTGGTGAGGTCCGCCAAAGCGGACGGATTACGGCTGGACAAATTTACGTGGATGGACTCGGTATTGGTGATATCGGCAATGTTGTGCTGCGCGACCGCAGACAGCTGTCGGCGGACGGGATTCTGATTACGGTAATTACATTAAGCCAGAACGACGGACGGATCCTGAATGAGCCGGATACCATCTCCAGAGGTTTTGTATATGTGCGCAACTCCGATACGCTGATGGAAGAGATTAACCAGCTGATTACAGCTACCCTGCAGAAGATGAGCAAAGCTGATCTGGGTCAATGGAATATCATCAAGGAAACGATCAAGGAAACTCTGGGTAAGTTCCTGTATGAACGCACGAAGCGCAGACCGATGATTCTCCCTATAATCATTGAGGTCTAGACATTATAAAAATCCGCAGAACAAGGAGCTTAGCGCCCTGCCTGCGGATTTTTTATGTTTAGATATGGAATTATTGAATAATGGAATTGATGAATTTGGCCATCTCACCGCTGGTCTGATTCAGCCGTTCAATGACATCGCTGAATTCGGTGACCAGTTCGGCCTGCTCCGACGAAGATGAGGCTATCGCTTCAATCTCCTTTTCCATCTGACGGATAGAGCGTTGAACGGTGTTCAGCGAATCTTCGATTGATTTCGTTGCTTCCTTAGTATGAACGGACAATTTGCGGACTTCCGTTGCCACTACACCGAAGCCTGCACCTTCCTGCCCCACCCGCGCTGCTTCAATAGCCGCATTCAGGCCGAGAAGATTGGTCTGTTCGGAGATTTCCCGGATGAATCCTGCCACTTTGCTTACTTGATTGGACTCTTCTACCGTCTTGCGCGAATTGTCAAGAATCTGCGCTGTTGTCGCCGACAGCTCCTCGGATTGGGCAGCGACATTCTGGACCATATCAACCAGTTGGCCGCTGATCTGTTCAATGCTGCTGGTCAACTGCTCCATTTTATCCTCGTTTTCCAGGGTGTAGGCAATCGCAAATGCGCCGATAATCTCCCCCGCTGCATCATAAACCGGGACAGCAGAGGAAATGACTGTAGCCCCATAGAGTTCAGGAGACAAACGGTTTGTCGTTGCATGTCCAGCGAGCGCATTGGCCAAAGAAGGGTCATCGGGAGGGACAGGGCTTCCTTTGCTCAGTCCGAAATCCAGCACCTTACTGGGGGCATAGTAATGGAATATTTCCTTGTCTGTAATTCCAATCATAATATCCTGGGAATGAATTTGTTTGAAGAATGGTGCAGCTAACACTAAAGCATTCAAATTGTCCATGATGTCGCTCTCCTAATTCATGCATGTTTTTGATTATTATCGTCACATCCCAGCCATAAATTAAGAGAGAGGAATTCAAAATTGCAATAGAATAAGTTATTATTTCAGCGGAGACCATCTATTTGGAGTACAGCTCCAAGGAGTGAGACTCCAAGATCGGATTCCAATACCGTTCAATGGCAATCGTAAGCGGCTGAGGATAATCCAAAGCTTTTTTTCCAAAACTAAACATGTAGCCTTCTTTAATCTCCTCATCCGATGTCACCCGGCTGGTATACCCCCCGTTGTCGCCGGTAATCGGATGCACTGCACCTTTTGCATCTGTGTAACTGTCAGCCAGCCGCATAGTGGTGCTGTTCAAGAAGGGGAGATTTTTCATAGTCCTGCTGAGCAGAATTTGACCTTCCCCAGTCTTCCCCGCCGGCTCAGCGAGCGTCAAATCTGTATCCGGCGCATGGATGATTTGATTTTTGTGCAGATCTACCGTAATGCTCAGTTGATTTTTGTCCAAGGCGGCAATTCCGGCTATTTTCAGGGAAGCGGTATCGAATGGCTTATCTGGAGTGTTGCGGAAGACAAGCGTAAACTTGGAACCGTCCTTGTACACTTCAGAATTGGCGGATGTAATTGTGCCGGGATAGTACATTTTCTGGGTAGCATCACCGTTTTTACCGATTAGAACAGGGTTCAGCAGCTGGAAGATCTGTTTACTGTTCTTCTCATCGTAGGCTAAATCCAGATATGTGGCTAGAGGTGTATATAGGATCTGGTTCGCCTTGATCTTTTGACCCTCCACGCTTAATGTCCGGTTGACCGTTACCTGCTTGGTTTGCGCTTTGAACATATCGGGATCAAGCTCAAAGGGAATGCTCAGGCTGGTCCGGTACTTGTTGCTGCTGGAGGCTAGCGCCTTGTCCGAAGTTTCTGTGAATACAGTGCTGTATTTCACGCTCTTGGGATATTTCACAGATGGTTGCAAAGTCACCGAATAGGCGAAATTTACAGTTTGCCCGGCCTCGATGATATTGCTGGAAGCAGCCATTTCAAGCGATGCTCCTATAGAAGGTGCCTTGAAGTCTCCGTAATCCAGTGTGAAATCAGCATGGACCACCGTCTGATCTGAATGATTTTGCACACTGTATAAAATGAAGACCTTACGGCCATCTGTCACAGCCCCCAGTACTTCGACACGTATCCCCTTTTTTTCGGCGCTTTTATATATAGGCTTGATAATGTTCCGTTCCAGAGCGCTAACTAGTGCCGGATCACTGAAGTTTGCCGATTGGAATAACTTCGAATCGTTCCAGCTCTTCACAGCAGCGCTCTGCACCGGTAGTCTGGCTTCTCTGACCTGTGGGTTGTCCGCATACGGGAATGCTATGGGAGCAGCAATGATTGCGGCTGCAGCCGCGGCAATTCCATAGCTGTATTTGCGCTTGTGATCACGTTTCTTCCCCTCCAGAATTCCGCTTCGCATGGCTTTGTATATTTCCATGTCCCCGACCGAACCGGCTCGTTCAGTGATTTCTTCCACATTCTGCTGAAGTAAACGTTCTTCCTTTTCTGGCATTTCCTTCGCCTCCGTCTCCTACAGGTAGTTCCGCAGCTGCTTTAATCCTTCGCGCAGCCAGGTTTTGACCGTTCCTTCGGGTTTGTGCAGTACCTCTGCGATTTGAGCCGTTGTCATGTCCTGATAATACTTAAGGATTACGGTATGGCGGTATTTCGGCTTTATCCGGTCCATCGCCCGTTCCAGGTCCATCCGCTCGTTGCTGCTCATCTCCATCGCGGCCTGCTCTCCCAGCGTCTCCGCAGGGAACACACGCTTCCGGCGCCTCAGCTCATCCATGCAGCAGTTGATTGTAATCCGGATGATCCAAGGTGTAAAAGCCGCCTCGTTTCTCAGCTTTTTACGTTTCATCCACGCCCGGCAGGAGGCTTCCTGCACCACTTCCAGCGCATCTGCCTCAGAACGCATATAGCTTAGGGCAATGGAAAACATTTTGCGGTGTTCGACATACAGCCGTTCAAAAAAAGCCTCTTCGTCAAACCGTACGGTATCCCTCGTCATGACCTTGTTCATGGATTTCTCCAATTTATCTCCTCCCCTTTCTTTCTTTATTTGGTGCGACTGTAGGGAAGATGTCATCGAAATGATGTTCTATAAGATAAGACGCATGAGCGCCGAAAAAGGATTGAATTTTGCGAAAATACCCATTGAACAGGATGAAAGTTATAATTATGTTACTGATTCTCCATATTTGCAGCGTGGCTCATACGAATACGTATACATTCCAATCGTATGCTATAAAGTCTGACCTCATTGAAACCACTAAGAGGAGGACAATGAATGTCGTTTGGGTTCAGGAAACTGGGTTTGCTGTTTGTTGCTTTTGTATTGCTGGCGGGTGCTTATTCGTATCCGGGCCATAAGGTGAAGGCTCAAGGTGCAGAAGGCTATTATCACACTTCAGGCAACAGGATCGTGGATTCCGCAGGCAACCCTGCCGTATTCAACGGACTCAATTGGTTTGGCTTCGAATCCGCGAATTACTCCCCCCATGGCTTGTGGTCACGTTCTATGGATGATGTGCTCGATCAAATAACGGCGGAAGGCTATAATCTGATTCGTCTGCCTTACTGCAATCAAACAAGTTACCTATGGTAAGGGTTCGGCTAAGGGCGTTTAATCATGCGTGTCCCTAATAAGTCAAACAGGCGGCCGAATATTTCCTTAAATAGCCCCAGAGATACCGGATAATAGTAGCTGGCCACAAACCAGCCTTTCTCCTCGTAATGCCGATAATCGCGGTAATTGGGATTCAGCATGCGTTTTATACTTGATCGTGCCATACGGAACAACAGCAGACGGAACATTGAAGGTACAAGAATAGAAGTACGCATAAGGTCCTTGTGATACCTGGCGGCAGAATCCTCCAATTTGCGGGAGTTTTTTGCCTGTACAGCTGCTGAAGTTGGCTCCAATGTTTTTATTACACAACCTTTGACGGCTTGAAAACCATAGTATCCACCTATATTGCGAAGGTATTTCTCAACCCCTCCAAGTATGCCTTCTGAGACAATTGAAATAAAAGTTTTGCCAAAAAACTGCGGTCTGTGGAATACAAATGCAAGCCGGTCCAACAAATTCTTCATCGGTGCGGTTACCTGAAAAGCATACACCGGAGTGGCAAAAATAACGCCGTCCGAAGCCTGCATTTTCTCCAGCAGCAAATCACGATCATCCTTTAAGGGACAATGTTCCTCACCTTTGTCAAAACAAAGCTTACAGCCGAGACAATATTCCAGACGGTAATCTTTTAAAAATACATACTCCAATTCAATCTCAGCATCTCTTTTTAGAGACTTTTCAAATTCAAGTACTGCTTTATACGTTGCCTGTTTACGAGGAGTGCCGAGAAATACCGTAACTTTTTTCATTTAAATCCTCCTTATAAGGCGGGTTTATTATTTTTAACTAATATGAATGAATAATATTAAATTCATTCATATTAGTCATATTGTAGCACGAATCTATCTTGTTGTCTGTTATTACAAGTAAATAACCCACATCCTGAATCGGCTGTGGGTTATTTACTTTGTATGGTACTATACGTGAGCCACCTTACGCTCCTTCAGTTTATAAGAGATAAAGAGTCCTATGGCTGCGATCCCTGTCAATGTCCAAAAAGAGGCTTGCAGCCCCTGAAGGATATTCCCCAGAAAAAGGCTTGAGCTATGCTTCATTGCAGCGGCCATGATGGAAACTAACATAACCCCGCCCATTGAACTGCTCAGGGAGCGTATGGTAATGGTCATTGGGGAAGCATGGGCAATCATGGACACGGGAACGCTAGCCATCGCATAGGCGGTAACCGGCGTCATAATGAACCCGACACCAACCATCAGCAGCGCATAAATTGTGCCCAAAAGAATCATTGAAGCGTTTGTGGACAACAGAAGGGTCAGAAGCAGTGTAATAATAGAAATGATGAAAAAGCCACCCCGAATAATCAGCAGACATACAAGCGAAGGAGCCGCGGTATTTAACCGGGCTCCAGTAAGTGATTATTTAAGATAACCTCTTGTGTAAGCTATAGACTCGTCATAATCTACGTATACATTTTGAATGTTAGGTTTATGCAAAACATCTGAAGTATAATAATACAACGGGATGATGCCCATTTGGCTCATGAGCAGCTGCTCGGCTTTTGCATACAGATGTATTCGTTCACGCGAGTCGGGTTGTTGCCGTGCCTGTCTCAGGTAATTATCATACTGCTTATTGCTCCAGCCCGTATCGTTACCCGTACTCCAGGAAGTGAACAATTCCAGAGCAGAGACCGGATCGTTATAGTCAACCGTCCACCCGGCTCTTGCCACTGTATAATTCTGATCGGAGCGGTTATTAAGGAACTGCCCCCAGTCCTGGACCTCTATTCCCGCCGTAACCCCCAAGTTCTTCTTCCAGCTGTTGATTACCTTTTTGGCGATAATACCGTGATTTCCTTCATTCACAATGACTGAGAACTCAGGCATCCGCGTCAATCCAGCTTCCTGCAGGCCTTCCTGAAGAAGCTTCTTAGCTGTTTTTACGTCTTCACTAAAATAGCCCTTATCCGAAATTTCCGACCGGAAGGGCTGCTTAGCCCCATGAATAGACAGAGGAACGAATCCATAGGCTGGCGTACCATAATGAATCGCTTCACGGTCGATAGCCATGGCTAGAGCTTGCCGGATTTTCAGATTATTAAAGGGTGCTTTTGCCAGGTTGAATTGGTAGAAATAGGTTGCACCAGTAGGGACTTCATAAATTTCACTTGAAGCGGAATCATCCAATATAGAATAATCCAATGGACCGTTCCCTCCAGCTCCCAGCCAATCTACTTCACCGTTCATGTAGGCAGCTGTTGAAGAGGCTGTTCCTACTTCTGGAACAAGAAACTGAACTTCGGTGAATTGAATCTCCTTAGCGGCATAATAGCTGGGATTCTTGACCAGGATTACATGTTGATTATCCCAATCTGCAAGCTTGAAGGAGCCATTCGTTACTAATGTTTTTGGACTGGACGCCCAGTTTTTATTGGCTTTGGCAACTGCTGCATTAACCGGCAGATAAACATTTTCTGCAAGCATCTGGATGAAGGTATAGTCTTTCTCGGACAATGTCACCTGAAGTGTATAGTCGTTTAGCGCTTTGATTCCTATTTTTGAGGCGTCCTTCTGCTTGCCGCTGTTATAACTCTCTGCCCCTGCAATCATGAACATTTTAAATGCCATCATATTGGCTGACTGGGGGTCCAGTGCGCGTTTCCAGGCATATTCAAAATCGGACGCCTTCACAGGCTGCTGATTGCTCCACCGGCTACTTGAACGCAGCGTGAAGGTGTACGTTTTGCCATCATTGGAAATTTTCCACGATTTGGCTATGCCAGGTACCGCCTGACCGGATTCATTCAGACGCACAAGCCCTTCGAACAAGCCTTTGATCACTGAAGATGCCGTATCATGAAAGGCGGGAGCAGGATCAAGCACTGTAGGCAGGGAATCCACACCAATCCGCAATACCTGTTCCGCTTTTGCCGCAGAGACATCCTGTCCTTTTGTAATGTTGAGGCTTATCAGCAAACTTATTGCCAACAGCACATGAAGCCATCTCTTCATCCACAACTCCCCTTATCTCGCGATTATTATGTATTCACTTCATCATAGCATGAATGCTTTCTGCCAGATATGTCTGAATTGACCATAGCCGGTATACGGTTCAACCGATACGCTAAGGTATAAGAGTCCATAAAGAGAGGATGCAGACGATGTTTGTTCATCACAAACAAACACTGGAGAAGCTGGTGGGGAAGCTTGAAACAGACCCTTCCTGTCTGGCGGTAATCACCAGTGGTTCAATAGCTCAGGGAACAGCCAACGAAACCTCCGACGTGGATATTCATCTGCTGGTGACCGATGAAGCCTATGAGGAATATAACCGCAACAATACACTGTCCTATGTGGACCGTGAGGTCAGCACGTACGAAGGCGGATACGCCGATGTAAAAGTCATTAACCTCCTGTTCCTGGAGCTTGCTGCCAAACGGGGGAATGAACCGACGAGGTATGCGTTTACCGGTTCGGAGGTCCTGTTCACCAGAATCCCGGAGCTGGATGAGCTTGTGGCCCGAATCCCCGTCTATCCGGAGGAGAACCGGGAACGCAACCTGGGGGACTTCTGTGCCCAGATCTATCTGTATGCTTTCTATTTTGCCAAGGAGGCTGCTAAAAAGAACGATGCATACCTGCTCGCCCATACAGCCAGCAATCTGGTGTTCTTCAGCGGGAGAATGATTCTGGCGTATAACCGGATGCTCTTTCCGAGCCACAAGGCTTTGCTGGATGCCGTGGATTCTGCGGAGCATAAGCCGAAGGATTTCCGGAAGCTGGCCGGAGAGCTGCTGCAAGCACCCGGTGCTGATAAGAGTATGCGCTTCGCTGCGAAGATGCTGGCTTTTTACAATCACGGTCTCTCCTTCGAGCAGGCGCTGGGGATATATGTGAAGAACAATGAGCGCTGCTGGATGGAACAATCCCCTTCATTGTATGACCGCTAACACAAATAACAGCCTGCATCCTTGTTGATGCAGGCTGTTGTCTATTCAATAAGCTCACCGATAAACCCGATGCCGCTGTGCCTCTGCCATCACTATGGATTGGAGCCGTACCCGTTCCCATGTGGCTTCCAGCTGCTCCGCCCTTTGCCCGCCCATGATTTCCGCAAAAGCTTCCAACTGGTTCACATAATAGTTCATCGGCTCGAATTCGCAAAGGGTGCTGCGGTTATCCGGAAGGTCATGCCGTATTTTGATTTTATAGAACCCTTTGACCGGACGGAAAAAATCCGGGATTGTCAGCACGGTATAATCAAAATACAGGGTATGCGAGGCCCGAAAAGGCAGCTCAAAGGAAGTGAGGCATTCGGCTTCCAGCCCATCTTCATATCTTAATGCTGACTGAAAGGTCCAATCGCAGCCATCCGGCCCGTCAAATGCGGACTGCGCTGTAACCTCCCGGGGCTGAAGCCCCACAAGAGTCTGCAGGAACTGCAGCCAGTAGCAGCCCAGATCGGCAAAAGCGCCTCCCCCCTTTGCTTGGACACTGCGGTAGTTTCCGGCATGTCTGTCCCTGGCGGGCACGGAAATCCGCGTCCTGATCCTGTGGAGCTGACCAAATTGCCCGGATGCAACAATGGATTTCAGAGCCTGCTGCCAGGGATGAAACGCGATCATCAGGCCTTCGGCGAGCTTCGGCGCGGACAGTCTTTCTTTTACACTCCTTAACCGTTCAGCTTCTACAACATCTAAGGCAACCGGCTTTTCTACCAATACATGCTTACCAGCATTCAGAGCCCGGACTGCCCATTCTGTATGAAGCTCATTGCTGAGCGCAATATATACGCCATCCAGATCTGTCATCTCCAACAGCTCATCCAGGCTGCCCGCTACATAAGGAATCTGGTAAGTATCAGCCATATTGGCCGCTTTTTCAAACGTACGATTTGCGATTGCAGCCACACTGACAGCCGCAACATAACGTGCAGGCTCCAGCAATGCGGGCGCAGCGATGTTCGAGGAACCCAGGATACCCAGCCGATAGACAGTTGGTCCACATTCACTCTTCATACATGTGTCAGGGCAGCATAGGTGTTCAAGTAGAGCACGTTGCATTTGGAACAGGCCGGGGACAAGCCTTCATCCAGAATCCGCCGCAGCCGGTCATAGCGGTCCGAATTCCATATCTCCGTCAGTGAATGCTCATTCACATTGCCAATGGACAACTCGCCAAAAAATTTGCACGCACTCACCATGCCGTTCGGGGCAATATCGACCCGGGTACTGAGTGCCAGACATTTCGACGTGCTGCGGGATGCCATCGGCTTGCCGGCTACAAAATCCTCTATTTCATCAAAATCGAGCCCCGGCTGGTACCGGATGCGGGTATTATGCCAAGTGTTGCTGTTGATCCGTTTCAGGTCTTCGGTCAGCTTGGCCACATTGCCGGATTTAATATGATATTTGAAGGCATGCCAGCTGCTCCGGTGATCCGGCGCAAGCTCCGCCAGCCACTGGAAATGCTCATCATAGAAGCGATCCATTTCCAGGCTTGTTTCTTCAGAAATATACCAGGGGAAGCAGAGCAGCACCAGATCGACCCCTTTTTGCTCGAAAAATTCCACCAGCTCATACAATCTGCCGATCATGTTGTCATTAATCACATTGTGCACGGAGATTCTGCCGCGGAAGCGTCCTTGTCCGCGCAGTTCAAGCAGCCGTTCCACGCTCTCGGTCACTTTTTGAAAAGATCCCTTGCCGCGCAGCAGATCATGCTCCTCCTCGAAGCCCTCAATCGGGATCAGCAGCTCCAGATTGTCCGAGATCGCACACAGCTCCTCTTCATACTTGTGAATCAGATAAGCATTGGTGCAGATGGTCGTATCCCGCGGATGCTCCTTCAGAAGCTCCAGAATTTGCTTCGCTTCCCGGTGAAACAGCGGCTCGCCGCCCCATAAATACAGACGGGACTTTGCTTCATCCGTTTCCTGCAATAGCTTGCGGATCATCTCCAGATCCATATCCAGATTCTGCTCCGCTTTGTCCATATCATGATGATAACCGGATTCGTTCCATTGATAGCAATGCTTGCAGCGGAGATTACAGCGGTTGGTCAGCTTAAGTGACATAATTTCCGGCATAACCGTCTTGAAACCGGGATCATGTTTGCGTTCTCTGTGCGGTATGACGACATTTTTAATTGTACGCTTTAATGCCTCAAAAGACTTGGCATCCAGGGTAACTCTGCTGTTAGGCTGCATTAGTTTCTCCCTTCCACTGCGAACATCCGTTCCGCATAACTTGCCGCATAATCGGGGTAACGGCTTCTGGCCGACTGGAGGTTGTCCGATAGCTTACGCAATTCCCCACGCTCAAACCCAGTCTCTGCCCACTGATCGTAACGGATGCCAAAACCAAGCTTCACCCACAGATCACTGTTAATCTTTTCATGAGGGCCAAAAGGGTCCAGCAGCACCAGCGGAGTTCCTGAAGCCAATGAATCAATCAAGGCCCCTCCTCCCGGCTTGCTGATCACAGCAGATGCCTGACGGATGACGCCATACATGCCCTCCTGATAGTGATCACAAGGCGGAAAGTGGTTAGCCTGATCTCGGGTTACCTCTGCAAAAGGCGGAAAGATATACTGTCCGCTGCTGTTACGGAGCCAGGTCCGCCATTCTGGGTCATTCATATAATATCGTCTTCCGCAGATTGCCTCTCCAATCTCCTCATGACTGTAAGCGGCGATATCCAGTTCATACCCTGCTGACTCCAGGACATCCAGCTTCTCGCGGAACGTTCCTATTCCCCAGCCACCGCCATGAACAACCAATCTCCCATTTCTCGCGGAAGCAGGCATCGCCTCACCCGGTCCGGCATCAATGCTGCAGAGGATCTCCTGCTTCACGCGGTCATACATGCTTACTTCATGATAGCCTTCCGCGTAAACGGGGTTCAGCCTGCGGAGATTCTTCCAGGATGGCGAAAGATCTGCATCAATATAGAGCAAGTCGGCATGCACAGGAAAGCCGGCAGTTTCACGGTATCTGTCGAGAACATGTACCCAGTGTCCGGATAACGCAATGAAGTGCTGTCTTTTTTCTACTTGCCATTCCTGGAATAACCGTTCAACGGCAGCAGGATCAAGGCTGCTTCGGATGTCAGCAGGTATTTTCTGTGAGGTCAGTGCTACGGCAAAATTCTTCTGATACGCTTTGCGGCTGTCGTCCGTCAGCTTTTTTTTGCTGTCAGGCATCAATGTTTCAAAAACCTCAATCTCCGCCTCGATTCCAAGTGCCTTGAGTCTCCGTTCAATCAGCAGGCCGGGAACATAGAAGCCCAGCCCAAAACCAGAACATAGAATAGTCACGGTATTGTTCATTGGAGGGTTCCTTTCAAAATATAAGAATTTATATACTTCGCGCTATAAATTATCCTTTTATTTCTCGCTGAAACGGGTACCGTCCGTATAAGGATGGCGCAGCCGTTTCCGCTTGTTAACGCAGTATAGTATAGCCAGTGCGCAGAAGTGATTCATCCAGCTTAAGCGAAAGTCTGTTTTTGTGGTCTTCATTCCGGTAGGCCAATGCTGCATACAGCTTGCCCTTACCGGAACCGGCGGAACGGAATTTATCCGGAGGCTGGAGTGTGCCCGAAGACAAAGGAATCACCCCTTCCCCTTTTCCTGCCGAAAACAATATGCCCGCCTTCTCCAATCTCTGAAGCAGCTCTTCATAACTAACCTCTCCCGCCGATGCCAGTGGTACCTGTATCAGACAGGTGTGCATATCCTCCTGCTTGAGATAGCGGTCTACATTATGCTTGATCAGGCTCATCGACTTACGGGCATTGATCTCAACCAGGGGTGCGAGGCTTCCGTCACGCAGCAGCATTGAATCCACACATACATCGCCATAATACCCGTCCGCATACAGCTCCCGGCCAATATTGTGCATGATTTCATCATAATTCCCGCGTTTCAGCCTTTCGAGCAGAGACGGCTCCGGTGAATGTGATTCTCCGAAGGCAAAGCCATGGTTAACCAGCTGCTGAACTGATAGTAACGTGATCTGGCCTTCAGAACCGATGTGAAATTGGCAGGAGAAGTCGGTTTCCCGGTCCAGCAGGGGTTCAAGCACAAAGCGGATTCTTTTATCCTTGTTTCGGCTGGACTCCAGATATCCGGCAATTCTGCGTAACACCCGGTCAGAGTCCACGAGCTGATTTCCTTTGCCCGATACACCGTACTCATCCTTTATCAGAAAAGGACCCTTCTCCAGCAGCTGCTGACCTGATTGCAGTAATTCTTCAATGCTGTGGACGATCAGAGCGATATTCGGCAATAACAGCCGGTCACGCATGGAAACAGAGTAGGTTTTGGTGTTCACTTTGCGCACGGTCTGCTCATCCGGAAGAGTGGGCAGAAGTTTATAGCGTCTGACAGCCTCCTGCGTCCCGGGAAGCACGGCAAAAGGTTCAAGCACTGCTCCTTCCGGCACTAATCCATCGATCTCCTGCCCGGGGTTCAGCCTGCCCAGCAATTCAAATACATTCAGTGCGTGCTGTGTTGTGCCGGGTTCTCTAACATCAAATGTTAGCGGATTCAAATTGGTCCTGAATGAATATTGAAGCGATTGCAGATAGTCATATTGGCCTTTGTTCATGCCATGACGAGTGATAAGAATATCTCCGCTTCCGCAAAAAACAAACAGCATTTCATCCATCGCCTGAACGATAGCTAGAGCATTCGCATCTGGTATGGAGGGCAAAGCGGCCAGGTTTGCCTCCCGCCAGTACTGTTCCGACTCAAAGCTGCCGCAGTGTACAGCGTTCTTCATCGTACTGCAGCAAGCCCGGCGACATAAGCGGAGAAACGGTCCACCGATTTCAAATGCTCCAGATCAAAGGTGTCGAAATCCACTTCAATATCGAATTCGTCTTCAATCCTCAGAATAAAGTTGATAATTTGCAGCGAATCGAGTGCGGCATCCAGGGTCAGATCGGAGTTGCCATTCAGTGTCTGAAGCAGTCCCGGCTCCTCCTTGATTTCGGCGATAATCCCAATGATTTTCTGCTGCATGCGTATACCCCTTTCAATGTGCGTATTAGGAATGAATGAAATGAATATACCAAAATTTCAGATGTTAATATATGGTTGAATGCGCCAAAATATTCAGTTATACTTGGGTGGATTCCAGCTGTTATCATATGTTTTTTCATAAGGAAGCAGGAAACGGAGGTTTGTCTATGGAAGTTTTTCCGGTATTTAGTGGGGAATATCTATTTGACTCCTGTTCACCGGTGCAAATGCTCCTGACTCAGGAAACGGTCACTTCCGTACGTCATCAGCACGATTTTTTGGAGCTCGCTTATGTAGTGCAGGGGGAAGGAATCCATCTGGCGGCTGGGGATAAGATGCAGGTTGCACAAGGGGATTTGTTGGTTATACCGCCTGGGGTTTCCCATGTCTTTCATTCGCAGGATCTGACCGGCTCCCAGCCGCTCCTTATCCTCAATTGTATGCTGAGGCCTGAAGTTTCCAGGCTCCCTAGTGAATTGTCAGGGAAATTCTCAGATAATGACATGTTTCCATTGCTGAAACTGCTGGAGTTGAAACACTGGTTCGGATACAGGGAGAAAAGCGTGGAGCTGTCCTTTTTACTCCGCCGTATGCAGGGGATACATCACAATGGTTCCTCTGGGGATCAACTGCAGCTATACCCATTGCTGTTCGAGCTGGCCAGCCTCATTCTGCCCTCTGCAGAAGTTCCATTCACTCAGCAGCCGCAGAATAACGAAGATCCGCTGCATGACGTTATCCTGTATATGATCAGTAATTTCAGGCAGAAAATCACACTGAAAGAGATCAGCCGGCAGATTGCGGTGAGCTCCCGCCAGTTTCAGCGATTATTCAAAAGCAAGACCGGCAAATCCTACATCCAGATGCTTCAGGAAATCCGCATGAAATACAGCTGTGTGCTGCTGATGTTCACGGAGCTTGGGATACAGAATATTGCCCTGGAGGTCGGAATATACGACATGAAATATTTCTACCGGCTATTCCGCGAATACAGCGGCATGACTCCGGCCTGTTATCGAAACCGGTTGCAAAGTCACTTTTTGTCGGCGAAGGAGATGATGAGCAGTGCTGAACATTGTTCCCGTTAAAAGCACCCCCTACCCCACGCTCCGCAGCTGTATTGATGACTGCATTCATTCTGTAGCGCAGTGGCAGGGAAAAGACAGCAAGTGCATGTACGGAAATGCCTGGCAGCTGTCCTTTGAAGAACAGCAGTTCCCGGATCAGCCGTTGATTGAGCGGATAGCCATTCCGCGTATCAGCACAGAATATCTCTCAGCTTACCACGGCCTTCAGTTCAGCTATATCGAACGGAAGGAGCCTGATATGGATAAGTTCTTCATGCTGGACATGCTTGAGAGCCGGTTGTCCTTGGGAATGCCGGTCCTGGTCGGATTCGATTCCTATGACTGCCCCTGGTGTCTGGCCTACCACAAGCTGCATACCAGCCACGCCTGTCTCGCCGCAGGTCTGGACCGTTCAAGCAACATCATTTATTTGACGGATGCCTATTATGGCAAAACGCTTGAAGCTGTGGACTTCGATGTGTTCCAGCAAGCGTGTCATTTCTACGGACTATTTGCGCTGAACACCCCTTCGCAGTCATTCAAAGATTGGCGGTCCACTCTCCAAGAAATGCTGACGTGCCCTTGGAATAAGGTTCAGCCTGCACAGGTTTCCGATCACCTCAGGGCCTATGCCGGTGCTTATCTGGATACGGGGATTACCGCCGATTGTCCTGCTGAATACAGCTCCCACTTCATGCTGGCAGCCAACACCCTTCCAATCAGCCGGATTCGGTACAGTCTTTTCCTCCGTATGATTAACGGTCAGTGTGATATGCCCGCCCTCTCCCGGGCTGCTGATGGCTATCAGCACTTAGGTGAGCAGTGGAATGTGATTAACCAATTTATGATCAAGGTCATGTGTTCAGGCAATAAGCCGGCTGGGCGGGTGAAAATTCATAAAAAAATGCATGAAATGATCAGCCTCGAAGAGCAGCTCCTGGAGGAATTGGCACAGCTCGCGGTTCAGATTGAATCTGTTCGATAATCTCCTCACGTACTCAGCGGGCTTACGCCCAGCAAACAAAGCGCCGCCCAGAGAATCGGGCGGCGCTGGTATACAGGGATACCATTCATAGAGTGCATAATCCCGGTATCGCCTAGCTTCTTTTCTTCGGACAGTTGGAGCAGTATTCCGAGTTGCTCGCGATCTCATAGTAGAAGCAGCAGGTTTTGCGGACCCGCAAGGGAGAATCAGAGACCGGTGAGCTGGCCGGACGGCCGTAGAAGCGGCCCAATGGATTTTGCTTTTCCCCGAATAAGGCACCTGAGGCATGATCCATCAAGTACTGGAAGTCTGCCTGTCCCCGGGCCTGCTCCTGCTGGTCCCCTGACAGGCCGATTCGTTTCTCGTAGAGCGAGAACACGCGCACTGCCACATTTTCCCATAATATTGCTTTCGGCACATGGGCCACTCCGGACATAACCTCGATAAGTCTACCTAAGTTCCCGGCAAAAAGTGTCTGCAGCAACGTATCCCTCCAAGTCTGCCGTCCGTCAGCTCCGGGTATGGATGTATTTGCTTCGGCCAGACTGATATGCTCCAGCCAGGAGTCTCCTGCCGGCGATGGCAGCCGGCAGTTGCCTGCCGAGAAATCCAAACCTTTATTGTACACTGTCATGGCGTACAGCATAGGGGCTACGGTTAAGAAGGCGTATCTTTTTATAAATTGCGAAGCGGCAACCCCTCTCGAGGGGGATTTCAGCAGTATGCTCAGTTGGTCCAGGTAGTCCGAACAGACTTCAGCTTCAATTAACTCCGAAGCTTGTACCGGATAAGTGCTGCAAGGTCCGGCATGCTTATGCAAGCTGAAATACCGGCTTAATCCATCCCATTCTTCCTGTGTGAGCAGGGACTGTATATTCAAACACAACCCCTCCTTAGGTTCTTAGTACAACAGAGCTTTAGTTAAGCGCGTCGGCAATCTGATCGACAATCAGATTGATGGCAATGGGTCCGTAATAACCGATCCATTGTGCCGTATTCTCCTCATATACCCGGTTATCTTTAACCGCACTCAGGTTTTTCCAGATCGAGGTACTTTGGAATTCAGCCGTCAGGGCCTTATTCGTATCATCCTGAAGCAGGAAGATATGGTCAGCCCCAAGCTCCGGCAAGACTTCAATCGAGATCATCGAACTTGTATCCGAGCTGTTTACAGCCATTGGGGGAGGAGTCAGTCCAAGGTCGCCGTACAGAATTTGGGAGGTTCGATGCGATGTGTTTTGAAGACGAATCATACCATCCCGCGGCCGGATTAAGGCAACCGTCTGGCCCTTCATCTTGTCAGCCAGCGCAGCTTTTAGACCGCTCACCTTTTCATTGTAATCATCTATCAGCTGCTGTGCCTTTTCTGGCTGGTCCAAAACTTGCCCGATCTTCAACATTACAGTCTTCCAGTCTTCATTGCGCTCAAGCATAAGCGTCGGGGCGATTTTCTGCAGTTCTTCATAAATCTTGTCATGGAACTCCGTGCCGATAATAAGATCCGGGTTCAGCGAAACGACCGCTTCCACGTTCGGTTCCTCATACGTTCCGATTAAAGTAACATTGTCCATTTGAGTTCCCAAATATTCGGGAACTGCATTGTCGGTCCCGGCTACTACGCTGCCCGTCGGTTTCTTGCCGAGCGCCAGCAGCTCATCTGCGTACTGAACGTCCAGTACGACGATTCTCTCGGGTACTTTCTCCAGCGTCAACTCGCCCTTCAAATGCTGAATCGTAATTGGCGCCGCTGGCGCGGGCTTTGCTTCGGAGCTTGTGACTTGATTTGAAGGGTTTGAGCACGCCCCAAGCAGCATAACAAGACATGCCAACAAGCTGATGACCCCCAGGCCTTTTATTTTCGGATGCATAGGTGCAATCCCTCCCTTTTTCTAATTGATAATGATACTCATCTTCATTGCAATACTATAACACTATAATAACTCAGGTCTTTCACGGCAATGGATACTGGCGACAACCGCAATGGATTATGACGACACAAAAAAAACACTGCTGCCGGATTTGAAAATCCGGATTCAGCAGTGTTGATACAAGGATAAGGCTGCCGTGTCAGAGGCTAATCCCCCTTCCAATGCCCGGTCGCCCGCTATCTCGCGTTGAGGAGTACTTCCGCCACCTGATCCACCACGCGATTCATTGCAATCGGTCCGTAATAAGCGATCCACGTGCTCATTTTGGCGGGATACACATGCTCCTGCCGCACCGCACGGAGATTTTTCCAGGTTGCTGTATTCTGAACCGCATCCGACCATGTGTCCAATTTGCTGTCGGTTAATACAAAATAATGATCGGCATCCAGCTCAGGCAAGCCTTCTAAGGGAATCATCGAGCTGGTGCGCTGGCGGTGAACAGCTTGCTTCGGAGGACACAGTCCCAAATCACCGTATAAAATCGCCGCAGTCCGGTGGGCGCTTGTATGAAGCCTAATGTTATTGTCCCGCGGACGGATGATGGTTACCGACTGCCCATGCAGCTTGGCGGCCAGAACCGTTTTCAGCCTGCCAATTTTTTGTTTGTACCTCTGCAGAATCTGCTCTGCCTCCATTTCCTTGCCTACGATACGACCGATGATCCGCAAGGTTTCCTTCCAGTCGTGATTTCGTTTGAGCATAACGGTGGGCGCAATTTGCACAAGGCTGTCGTAAATGCTTTTTTGAAACTCGGTGCAGAGGATCAGATCGGGCGCGAGCGCCCGCAGCCCTTCCAGATTAGGCTCATTCTTCGTTCCCAAGGTCCGCACCTCACGCAGGCTGCCGATCAGATACTCAGGGAAGCCGTTCGGTTCCCCGTTCACCGTAACACTTCCGGCCAACCGTTCTCCCAGAGCCAGCATATGGTCCGTAAACTGGGGGTCCAGCACGGCGATTTTTTCCGGCAGCCGCGGGAGCGGCAGCTCACCCTTAAGGTGAACCACTGTCCGCAAAGAGCGGCGGGCAGTGGTATCCACCAGTTCCGCTGTGGTCTTTCGGCTGTTGCCATTGTCTCCTGCTGCCGGCTGAAGCGCGGGTACAGACGCTATTTCTGATTCATCTTCGCCAGATTGCCGTATCCATTCCCGGTATGTGCTTGGAGAAATTCCCGTGCAGCGTTTAAATAAGCGGCTGAAATAATAGCTGTCCGTATAACCGACAGCTTCGGAAATTTCCTTAAGCCCGGCATTTGTGCGGTTGAGCAATGCCTTGGCCTTGTCCATGCGCACCTGCTGCAGATAGTCTATGGGGCCAAACCCCAGCCGTTTTTTGAACAGCCTCTGCATTGTGCGTGCGCTGCATTTCAACAGCGACGCAAGAGTGTCCGCAGTAATCAGATCCTTATAGTTTTCATCCATATACCGGACAGCTTGCAGCACCATGTCCGGTGAAGCTGGCTCCAGCTTACGGCGCTGCAGCTGATCCATCAGCTCGCAGATGAACTGATAAAACAGCGATTTCACCTGCAGCTTGGCAAGTGCTCCTGTCCGTTCCCATTCCTGTTCCATACGTGACAAGGTAGCAGATAGCGAAGCGGTATTGGTGGCTGCAAAACCATAGTGTCTTTCAAATGGCCTCACACGATCCAGCAAATCAAGCAGCTCACGGCTGCATGGCTGGGGTAAAGCGGCTTGATACTGAACCCAATAACAGCTTAAGGGGACGGCGATGTCCGCGACCTTAAGAACTGCACCTTTCCCCGCATGAAAAACATATCCATTCTCCAAAATCATCTCTTCCCCGGCCAGCAGCAGGCGGGCACGGCCCTCAGTCGTGTATAACAAAGTGCTTTCTGATAGCCGGATGAGCTGTGGCTGCTCGCTGACCGGCAGCTCAATGCGCCGCACATCCATTATTTTTAGTACAGCTTGATTCCATAGTAAAAGCTGATCTTCCACAATCATATTCTATGTCAACTCCTGAAGAAGGTCTGCCGACGTCTTAAAAGGGTACGGCCCCTTGTTTCCTTCGAGTATATCATTATTCGGTGAACGAGCCGAAATCTGTGATGGTAAGCTTGATATCAAAGGTAACTGGAATATGGCTGAAGGTTTCATCCCAATGACCCTTCAGCTTCTTCCATTCCCGCGGCTCTTCCACGCTTAGCCGATCCCCGAATCCGGCTACCTCGACTTTATATTCCGACTGCATCTTCTGCATGAGCGAATGAATCATAGCACTGAGCCTCTCTTCGAAAATCCCCTGCATTTTTTCAAGATATTCTTTTTTGGCGGACGGCTCCGGATTTTGCCACTTTTCGATTAACCGTCCTTCTGATTCAATACTCACGTGAAATACCGGCTCATGCTCCTTGTTCACTTCTGCCGAGATTTTACTTTTTGCCTTCTTAATCTCAAAGGTCAAAGGTTTATGATCCGGGTTGTAGGCCTTAATCGTTCCTCCTTTTACCTCCCCTTTGATCCACGCGATGCTCTCGATATCCTGCTGGTCCAAATTCCCTATCCACTTGCCCGTGTCCCCTTTAATAACACCACCGCCCGAGAACTCCACTTCCCGCTTCGCTTCAACGATGTTCTGCAATACAAAGCTTTTTTTGGCATGTGTCAGTGCATCGAGCTCGGATATAATGATGCCCTTAAGAATTCTGCTGTTTCTAAAACGGTTCCGCGTCATGTCTCTAATGTGAAAAGCCGGTATTTCATCGGCATATTTCGATTTGAGCGTATCCGCAGCCCGCCCTTCACTCAAATAAATTAAGCTGCTTGGGCGAATATCATTATCACGGAACACAAAGTCCATTAAATCCTGTATCCGCTGCTCCTGCAGGAGCTTCCTGGAAATGACAATAACCTTCAGGTGATGTCCAATCACCGGACGATCCAGACG
>RCUU01000099.1_pt1 | contig 48319 bp, 43 predicted proteins | sample 2166211 | NCBI WGS metagenome assembly RCUU01 (sample SAMN09932620, study PRJNA488358) | compost metagenome | feature: garden; material: soil; isolation source: compost soil in phenylacetic acid-enriched culture | place: Germany: Experimental Botanical Garden Goettingen | collected 2016-01-27
AAAAAATTTGATAACACAGGCGAGGATTTGGAGGATCTGATCTCTATCGGTACGATCGGATTGATCAAAGCGATTGAGAGCTTTCGCCAAGGTAAGGGGACGAAGCTGGCTACCTTTGCGGCTCGTTGTATAGAAAATGAAATTCTCATGCATTTGAGATCGCTTAAGAAAACCCGCAAGGACGGTTTCGTTGCACGACCCGATCGGAACGGACAAAGAAGGCAATGAAATCACACTGATCGATATTTTAGGGACAGAAGCCGATGACGTTGTAGACCGCGTTCAGCTCAAAATGGAGAAGAGTAAAATATATCAGAACCTGGACATTTTGGATACCCGCGAGCAGGAAGTGATCAAGGGGCGCTTTGGACTGGAGCACGGGGGAGAAGAACGGACGCAGAGAGAAATCGCCAAAGAGCTCGGGATCAGCCGCAGCTATGTGTCGCGGATTGAGAAGCGGGCGCTGATGAAGCTGTATCATGAGTTTTATAAGAAGAAGCAATAAGACTAACAATTATCAATTCAGAAAAATAAAAAAGTTATTTCTATTAAATCAATATCGTATTGTGGTCTTTAAGCGGCCTTAGTTCTGAATTTCATGGGACTGAGGCCGCTATAATTTTTCCTAAATAAATTCATTGGTCACTCTATGGAATTTTATAGGACGACTGTTTGCCTAGGCGTGAAATTGAATAAAAATAAGTTATGCAATTTATTACAAAAAAGTATAAAGTATGATATATGTCAGTAAAATGCTAATTTGAAGCAAATATTATGATTTTCTAAGTCTATGTAATTTATTTCACTCAACAAAAGGAGAGGTTTAATTGAAAAAAATACTTTCTATAGGACAATCAATTATTAACGGAAGGCTTCATTATGGTTACCCTCTTTCGATATTGGCTGGAAGTAATAATTATTTACCTTGGTTATATTCAAATTTTATTCAATTGTATTGTATGACATATGATGAAATTGATGATAGACAGAAAAAAGATGGTGAGTATTACTATTTTGATCAAATAGATTTTGATTTTTATTCTCCTCATAGTATCCATAATCATTGGATAATGAATAATCCCTTTTTTGATAGCGAATGCTTAAATCGTTCATTTCTTGACCAGTTTGAACTGAATCTTACTGACTTTCTTATTTCAATGATTGAACAGGACAAATATATATACTTATTTGTTGACGAGTACTATTTAAATAAGAAACATCATTATATGCATAATATAATGATTCACGGTTATGACTTAGAAAGTAAATGCTTTTTTAGTTCTGGGTATATAAATGGTAGCTACGAGACCTATACGATAGATTTCAAAATATTAGAAAAGTCATTTTATCCAGATATTGATTTTTTTCCATACCCATATAATATGCTTTATGTAATGAGAGTAAAGAAAGCTATTTGTTATGACTTTTCTCTATTACAGACCTGTAGATTATTGAGTGACTATTTATTCTCAAGCAACACAGGCAACAACTACTCTCTAGTTCATCATAGGAATCATTTTAATAATGTTAGCTTTACTTATGGTGTTGAGACTTACGGTGTACTTTTAAATTTGTTGGGATCTCCAACCGATGATTCAAACAAATTAGATATACGGCCTTTCCATACTCTTAAAGAGCATAAAAATGTAATGTTATCTAGGCTCCGTTTTATGGAGGATAATGATATGATTTCATCGTCGCATTCCCAGAACTATGTAGAAATAAATCGAGAATCGGAAATAATAAAATCACTAATTATGAAGTATAGTTTTAACAAATCAAATAGTGTTCTTGTTAATGCAAGTATTCGGCTAAATCGAATCAGAGAAAAGGAATTTGGAATACTTGAAAAGGTATTGGGGGAAATCAAATGAGTTGCAATACCATTTCGCGGTAACGAACTTCATCATTAAGCTATTCATTCCGATGGTATATTTGCTACATCAATGGATTTAGAAGAATGACCTTATATAAGAAAATAGTCTATTTAAAAAATAGAAATTGAGGTAATATAATTATATTTAGATATTAAGGAAAAATGTTACAAATATTCCGAAAGGAGAGATTAATATTAGCATTTCAAATCATATTGATTGGATATCCCTCTTGCAATGTGATATAAGCAAAGTTCCCGATGAAACTAAAAAAGAAAGGTTAAAAGAACTTAATTGGCTTCTCTATCAATGCACGAATAAAGCGGAAGAAGCCCTTAATATTTTTAACAAAAAAACTAATGAGACTCAGGTATTGCAACTTGTCATCAATAGAATTCATCAAATTTCAAATGAAATTCAATATTCAAATCTAGGTCAAAATGAGTTTTTGAGTGCAAAACATGAAATTAGAAGTATTTTGGCACAAATTGCTGGTACATGGAGTAGTACTAATTGGCAATGCCCTTCCACTACAAATAGTTATATAAAGGAAAAAGGAATTTCACAAGTTGAGGAAAATACATATACCAGAGCATATGGTAGTGAATATGTTAAAGCCTATGAAAAGCAATTTATACAAGAATACTATAAAATACCTTCCGAACTTTCCTCGCGGACATTAGGATATATTACAAATTCTGGATTAAAGGCTTTAGAGACTGCATTGTTGGTTTATAAACAAATTACTGGAGATAAATTTCCAGTATTTTATCAGGAGGGCTCATATTATGAAGGCATTTCGATTCAAAGAATTTTTTTAAACGATGCTCGGGAAGTTCATGTAAGTGGAATTTATGATCTGCTAGATTCGAAAGAAGAAATAGGCGGGATTATAATCGATAGCGCTACAACCTGGCCTGCGAGTGAAGGCATAGATTTGGATTTATTTTTTGAAAAGGTAAGGACACATGAGCAGAAGAGTCCTATGGTAATTATTTACGACAGGACCCTTTCTTCAGTTTCTATACAATTATTCGAAAACTTTGCTAAGGATCTTCCCCTAACTATTGTTTTAATTTCTATTGAAAGTGCAATAAAGTATTATCAATACGGATTGGATTTGATTAATCTGGGTTGCATTGTTATGTACAGTTCACTATTTCGGATAAAGAAATATTTTGATTTGATAGATTATACTTTTAGGATTTTAACGGCCAGCCCAGATCCAACCTTAATAATGAAAATGCCTGCACCATCAATTCAATTAATTGAAGAAAGAATGATCAGGTTCTCAAAAAATATGGAGTTATATGTATCATTTTTTAAGTTTTTAAAAAAGGAAGGATTAGTATCCGAAGTTTTAACCAGTATTAATTTGGATAAAAGGCTGAAAATCTTAGGTATGAACTGGACTGGCTCATTAATTTATGTTACAGTCGGTCATTTGTATACTCATAAACAATATGAAGATTTTGCAGCATATGTAGTTAAAAATGCTCCACCAGAGCTCCATTTACATATGGGAGCAGGATTTGGGTTTGATACAACGAGACTGTCTACAGTTTATAATGTATTAATGGATAGTGATGGAAGATGTGCGCTTCGTTTCTCCGTTGGTACTGAAAGTAGAAATGAAGTTTTTCACAAATGTAACTACCTTTATAATTGTTTTAAAGATTTATCGAATTAGAAGAAATAGTCCAATAATAAATTGCTTTGTTTATTCTAAATAAATTAGGAATCTTGTTATTATTCGACACAGTGGTTGATGGTAATGAAACAACCAAAGCAAAACCAAATCCTGAAATTTTATAGTGAAGGGTTGGACCAAATATCCCGCTGGAAGTAATTTCAGTAAAATTTTTTATGGTGTTGAGGGATGTGACTAAATGAAACGATTCGTAATTTTACTCTATCTATCAGCTATAATTACAGCGAATGTAATAACAGCAGCTATAAATCCAATTCAGATAGGATTATTTATCATTCCAGCAGGCTCCTTTGTGATTGGGGCAACCTTTATACTTAGAGATTTTGTTCAGATGTATAAAGGGAGAAAGTTTGTATATCTACTTATTGTCATTTCAATGATATTGTCTGGGGCAACATCTTATTTGCTAGGGGATTCACTTTGGATCACTTTTGCATCTATTGTTACTTTTCTAGTATCTGAGACGACTGACACGGAAATATATACTCGCTTAAAATTTCCATTTTTTGTTCGGGTGATGTATAGTGGAATTGTCGGGGGTATTTTAGATAGTGTTATTTTTGTTGTCATCGGTCTGTCACCACTTGGTGCAAACTTTATTCCTTGGAATGCGGTAATATTTGCGATTATAGGACAAATTGTTGTTAAAACCATTATGCAGTTGTTGGGGGCAGGAATCATTCGTTTTTCCTTGAGCAAAGGAGCAAAAAACTTAATAAAGGGATCGACTCATATAAATTAGACATTAGACTAACTTGTACCATCTTATATATTTTTTTCTTTGGCACAGTGTCTTTAAGTGTGTAAGCATATTGGGAAAATGAAGGTGAGATATGAATTTCGATCGAGTATTTAATACAAATTCCGGAAAGAAGGTTAATCTTCCACTATTTATTCCGGTATTCAGACCTGGGTTTTCAATTAACACACTTGGAGCTTGGGAAGGAAAGCCTGACATTGAGGCTTGCATGGTTAATGCGTTCTTACTTTATAAAGACGCCAATAAAAAAAGATTGTTTGAAGACGGATTGAAATTAAGTGAATATGTGGGGAACTTTAATGGGCTGATATGTACAGACTCCGGTGCTTTTCAGGGATTTAAAGGTCCAGTGTATCTGAGTAATAAGACAATTGTAAAGTTTCAAGATATGATTCGCACGGACATAGCTGCTCCGTTAGATCTTATTACTCCTCCTGGTGACAATAAGGAAATCTCAGAAAAAAAATTAATCTCAACTCAAAAGAGGACAAAGGAAGCGCTTGAGTTAGTCGAGTATTCCATGCTAGCTGGAATACAGCAAGGTGGCAGATTTTTTGATTTAAGACAGAGAAGTATTCGTGAATTGGTTGAGATGGGGATTCAATATTTTGGAATTGGGAGTCTTGTACCATTTTTTAACAAAAATCATGATATGAGATTTGTAGGTAATGTGATTAAAGACGCACGCCTTGCAATTGGTAGGGAGCATCCTATGCACGTTTATGGGGCAGGAGACCCTTTGGAAATCCCATTTATGGTTTATCTCGGGGCTAATATATTTGATTCATCATCCTATGCCCACTATGCAAGAAAAGGATTATACATGACTCCATTTGGAGCTGTTTGTAAACTGAGTTTACTGGATAATATAGGTTACAAATGTAATTGTCCTGAGTGCAGTGCTATAGGTCCTGATGAGGTTCTATTAAGTGAAGAAGAACTTTCCATACATAATCTGTGGGTTATTTGTAGAACCATAGAAAAAATAAGGGTCGCACTGGATAACCATACTTTGGAAGCCATGCTTATCGAGATTTTGCATAAGCATGAGATAATAAATCCAGACAGTTTATTGGTTAATTCATGGAATCAACTAATGGAATAAATAATGTGAGATAAAAATAACACCTTCTAGAATGTAGCCATATTGTTTAATATGGTCACATTCTAGAAGGTGTTTTTCCATTGTTACAACAGTTATTTATTTTATGCAGTGACATATTGAAGTGAAAAGTTATGACTCTAAATAAGGAGTGTGTCCTATAATACTTTCCAATATATTAAGGGTTTCGTTTATATCCTCTTTTGTATGAATAGGAGTAATTGTAATAGGTTCTGGACATACCAAAAGTGGAAGTAAAAAAGCGTATAAATTTTTATTATAAGCTTGCTCATAACATTTCAAATGATAACTTTTATTCCATGTATTTACAGCATCTCTGAAATTATTACAAGGTTCATTAGTACCGATATGCATAACAATGCGACCTGCATATCCATTGGCAAAGCCTGGAACGCCATGATGCTTAAAAATTTCATTAACACCATTACAAAATAAATCATTTAAATCATGAGCCGTATTGTAGAACTGCTGATTGTCTCTTAAATGACTAAGTACATGGTATGCCCCGACCATTGCATAGACTCTTCCGGTATTTGTACCGCTTGCTTCTGCATTTCCAATAGGTCGAAGAACATCCATAAACTCAGATTTACCTGCAATAGCTGCTATAGGGAGGCCACCGCCTAAAATTTTCCCAAAGGTTGCAAGGTCAGGAGTAACACCAAGGTAATTCTGAGCCCCAGCCAATTCTCCTCTGAATCCGGACATTACTTCATCAAAGATAAGTACAATTCCTTCTTTAGTACAGATATCTCGAATTGTTTTAAGATAGTCGATATTTGGAAAAATAACTGCCGAAGAAAGTAAAATAGGTTCGAGAATTACCCCTGCTATATCATCTCTATATTTATGAATAACATTTTGAAATGCTTCAATATCGTTAAAAGGAACCGGGATGACTAATTCGTTGATATCAGAGGGTATTCCACTAGAACCTGAAATAGGCTCGATTTCACCAGATAACATTTTTTGGCCTAATCGATCCGAAGCATCCATTGCAAACAGCAAATAGTCGTGAACGCCATGAAAATGACCCTCAAATTTAATTATTTTTTTTCTGCCTGTCTTTGTTCTAGCCATTCGAATAGCAAACATAGTAGCTTCAGTTCCAGAATTAGCAAATCTCACCTTTTCAGCACAAGGAACCAATTCAGTGATTAATTCAGCCAATTTCACATGATATTCCGTCTCATATTGGAACCCAAATCCAATATCAAAAGCTTCATTGAAAGCATTTTTGATTATATCAGGTTTGTGTCCTAGAAATAGAGAACCCCAGCCCATACAATAATCTAAATATTTTTGACCATCCACATCATAAATATATGCCCCCTCAGATTGGTTAAAATGTTTTGCACCAAAATTAGGGAAGCTATTCCATCCTGATGATACTCCGCCAACCAGTACTGAATTGGCTCTTTCTTGTAATAGGTAATCAATCGACATTGAACATTCCTCTTTCACCATTGGTATTATTTAATATGCGTTTGTACAATCCAGCCAAATTCCTCACTCATGTCAATTTTGTGTAATTTCTCCCATTCGAGAGTATGTATAAAGTCCAAAATGATTGCGCTTTCCCGTTTTTCAATATTAATTTTTTTGGTCATGGAAGTTTTGGAACCGGTAATGAGTACAAATTTGGCTGGAATTTGTTTCAGAGTGTTAATTAGCCCACGATTTTGTCTTGATAGTAAGGGTAATAATTTCATGATAAAGGCAAAGTCATATTGTTGTATTCCTGTAATGTTGTAGAGATCATTCCATCCCCCAGCTAGATCCCACTTATGAGCAATTAATGATTGTTGATTATCTGATTTGGCAAAACAATTAACTATCTTTATAGATGTCTGATCTTTATCAACTGCTACATATTGCTTAAGTGATGATAGTTGTTCGCTCATTTTACGGTATGCAAGTAGAGGGTGAATGCCACAACCGATATCAATAATGTTATCTGTATTGTCCAAATAAGGAGAGAGGGTATTGTAGAGTATGTCGCAATCATTAATACGCTCTTTTGTACTGACATGAGAGAAAAGTAAATTTTGCAATGGATCATCGACAAGAACTTGTTCATCAGTAAAAGCTGTACTGGAAGCTTCGATTAAACAGTTAAGTTTATCGTTGATTTCCTCTTTATTCTGATAATATCTTCGAAGATCCGTATATATTTTTTTTTTTAAATTATTTTCAAAATTATTATAGAGTTTGGTTCTTTTAATTTTCTTAATATCATTTTCTCTCTCAATTAGTGCAGTGAGTTCATTGTTTTTTTGTATAGAGTCTAAAAAAGTTTCTCGAAGAGAATAATCTTCAATTTTGTATTTCTTTGTTATTTTCATCTCGAAATCTTCCAGTAATACACTTAAAGAAAGCTCATTCATATTCCCCCTCCTTCTATTCCTAATTAGGAAATATTATACATAAACAAGTTAATTATTACAACATAATATAATATTTTCAAATAAATGTTTCACAATCCTTAATTGTATATATTAATACTAATTGGTCTTATTATACAAAAATGAATCTTTTTATTTAATTATTATAGAAACAATCATTAGGAAATGTTGTAATTTATTGTATTATAATGTATCATTATACACAAAAGAATGTAATATATTAGATTAATAAGAAAGATTTCCTTATTTTATTGAATTTTTTCCCAAATTTTTAGATTTGAAAATGGGCCGTCACATTGAGAAAAAAGAATTATTGATTTGTTCAATATTTACAAGTGATTAGGTGGGATTTTTATGAGGAAAATATTTACTATTGATCATTTAGCTCATTTAAGTATCCAGTTAAAAAAAGAAAATAAAAAAATTGTTTTATGTCATGGTTGCTTTGATCCTTTGCATATTGGGCACATCTGGTATTTTGAAGAGGCTAAATCTTATGGAGATATTCTCATAACAACGGTTACACCGGATCGATTTGTTGGAAAAGGGGTTAATAGACCTGTATTCAATGACTCCTTGCGTGTACAGATGATTTCAAGTTTAGAAATTGTGAATTACACAGGGGTTAATGAGTGGCCTACAGCTGTAGAAACTATACTTAGAATTAATCCGGATTATTATGTTAAGGGGCCGGATTATATAACGCTCTCCGACTCGAAAATAAAGGCAGAGTTAGAAGCGGTCGAAAAAACAGGGGGAAAGATGGTCTTTACTACAAGAGAGAAGTATTCTTCCACAGAATTATTATCAAAGTTAGGGAATTAAGAAAGCCCTTCCATTTTAAATGATCAAAAAATGGAGTGTGTTTATGGATCCGTATATTTTTAGGCAGTCTAATTATGAGAAGGATCAGCATGCATTTTTTGAGACATTATTTGTTCTCTCAAATGGTTATGTTGGATTGCGATCTACAGTTGAATTTGAAAGTGAGCATTCATTGCCTGGAGTATTCTTTTATAACTTGTACGATTACGGGATGTCTGTACCTAATCATCTAGTTAATGGTCCGAATTGGTTAGATATTAAAATTAGTATTGAAGATGAGATGATTAATTTTGATTTTTGCCAGATTCAACAATTTGAACGTGTATTGGATATGAAGCAAGCAACGGTAAGTATCCATATTCGATTTAAGGATAGCAAAGAAAGGATTACCGACCTAAATTATTCATATTACATTCATGCTGAAAGAAATGTTTCAGTAATAAGTGGGAAAGTTAAGCCGATTAATTATAATGACAAAATTAGGATTGATATGGCGCTTAATTATTCTTGCGGGAATTCATACCATGGTGGGTATTTTGGGAATAATATTAAATCTTTCCAGATAGATCTACGTGAGTATTGTAATAAAGATAATATTTGCGTGGCTTCTTTTGTGACGAATGGAAGTGGAAAATCGCTACATATTGCTTCTATGATAAAGTCTGATCAAGCATCTGATTTCATTCCATTTATTTGCAAGAAGCGTCTTGGGACGACTATCCTTTTTAATGGTGAGAAAGAACAGGATATTACATTTACGAGATATGTTACGTTTGATTCTAATTCTTATGATGCTCAAGTTGTGAATACTTCCATGCAAGATATCATTTCTATGGATGAAAGTGTACTTTTTAATGAGCATATACAGGTATGGGAAAAAAGGTGGAATCATATCTCTTTTTCGTTAGAAGGTGATTTCAAGTCTCATCAAGGTATGTTATTTGGAACATTTCAGCTTCTTCAAGCTATGAATAACCTGGATGATTTTAATATACCTGCTAGAGGATTAAGTAGTGAATATCACCATGGGCATTTTTTCTTTAATAGTGAATTATATAAAGTCCCGTTTTATAGTTGGCATTACCCTGCTCTTGCAAAGAATATGTTGATGTATCGAGTCAGGACAAAACAGGCTGCATTAGTACATGCCCAGAATACGGGGTTCAAAGGAGTTAGATGGTCAGAAGAGTCTGGACCCAATGGTGAACCTGCTGGTCCAACACGAATTTATAATTTTGCCGAAGGTACACATAGTGAAGAATGGACCGGAAGGCTAGTGATTCATATTGGATCTAACATTACATACTCAATATTACAATATGTAATGATTTCGGGGGATACTCTATTTTTATATGAGAATTTAGATTTGCTGGTGGAGATTGCGAGATTTTATGCGAGTGCAGTTGAATGGGATGATATTGATAAGGTTTATAACATCAATAATGTAATTGGCCCTGATGAGTATCATATTGAGATTAATAATAACTTATATACAAATTATTTAGCTCAATGGTGTATTAGAGAAGTAATTATGTTAATCAAGTCAAGTCCAAATATATTGAATGAATTGGAAATTACAAACGAAGAAATCTCACATTGGAAGCATATTGTCGATAACATTAAAATTACCTCCCAAAATGATTTAGGTGTCTTCGAGCAATTTGATGGATATTTTCAATTAGCAGATAAAAAAGTGATGAGTTATGACGAAAATAATAGGCCAGTTATGGATCAAGAGCTATATGAAAAAACAAAAGAATTTTCAGGTGATGGAACGAAAATCATTAAGCAGTGTGACGTTATAATGCTGATGTCTATGTTAAGAAATGATTTCAATACAGACATTAAGACAGCCAATTTCAATTATTTTGATCCAAGAACGATGCATGAATCGTCATTGAGTGCAACACATGCCGGTATCGTTGCCGCAGATGTGGGAAATATCGATCTGGCGTATCAATATTTCTTACACTCATCCAGATTTAATTTGGATTTTAATCCTAAAGAGAACTATAATAACGGACTTCACATTGCCTCGTTTGCGGGAGCATGGCTTATTTATTTATATGGTTTTTTTGGAATTCATTATGATGCGAGCAGCTTGAAAATAAAACCTAATCTTCCTTCTCAATGGAAGTTTGCCACGACAAATATAATATGGAGAAACTATCGGATAAAGTTGGAGGCAACAAGTATAACGTTGACTATCACTATGATTGAAGGTTCGGGGGTAATTCAAATGGAAAGTAAGGGGATTGTAAAATATTTGTCTGAGAACGAATCGTTGGAATTTGAAGTAGATGATTACGGAATCACAGTATACAGTTCAGAAGAAAAGTGGGGATAAGAATGATTTTAGTAACAGGTGGAGCAGGGTTCGTTGGTGCTGAATTAATTGACGCTTTGGTAGAAAGAGGTTATCGAGTAAGAGTTTTGGATTGGTTTCTATATGAAGAATATCCATTTAAAGGAGGAAATGAAGAGAAAATCGAGATTGTAAAAGGCGATATTAGAGATGTAAATACTGTTCAAAGAGCAATGAATGGCATTGATTATGTTATTCATCTAGCTGCCATTTCCAATGACCCGAGCGCTGACTTAGATGCTAAATTAACATGGCAAGTCAATTATGAGGGGACAATCAATGTGCTGAATGCAGCAAAGGAAATGGGAGTAAAACGTTTCATTAATGCTTCATCAGCTAGTGTTTATGGAATAAATGACAGTACAAATGTAAATGAACTGACAGAAATCAAACCAATAACTTGCTATGCTGAAACTAAAAGTCAAGCAGAGGGCAAAGTTCTTGCAGAGAATAATAGTTTATTTACAACGGTTAGCATTCGTCCAGCCACATTAGTTGGGTACTCCAAGCGTCTTCGACTTGATCTAGTTGCTAACATTTTTACTTATCAGGCAATGGCTAATGGAAAAATTACTATACTTGGTGGATCACAAAAGAGACCTTTATTATCTATCGAAGATATGATTGATATTTACTTGAAGTTACTGGTGGCTCCTGCAGATTTAATAGGTGGGCAATCTTTTAATGTATCTGAGGCAAATTATGAAGTTGAAGAGATAGGGCAAATGGTAGCTAATTTAATAGATAAGCCGATTGAGATCACAATCCAAGAATCTAATGATAATCGATCCTATCATCTAAACTCAGATAAAATAAAGGATATTCTAAATTGGGAGCCTAGTTTTAGTATTAAGCATTCGCTTTTAAATTTAATTCGTAATTTTGAAAAAGGAAATGTACCTGATCCGGAAAGTAATAAATATCGAAATATAAAAATGATGCAAGATACCAGTATGGTATAAAGGGATACAAGCGTGAGAAGTATTTTTATAAGGAGGAATTGATCTGAAAATTCCGTATGTAAACCTCAAGATTACAGGTGAGTTAATGGAAGAAGTGCAAGAATCGTTAAAAAAAGTGTTTATGAAGGGAGACTACATACTAGGAAGCAGTGTTACCGAGTTGGAGCAGTCAGTAAGTAAAAAGCTTGGTGTTCGTCACGCGATTAGTGTTAATTCAGGGCTCGATGCATTGATATTAGCGTTAAAGGCTTTTGATATTAAGGCTGGAGATGAAGTGATATCAGTATCCAATTCGTTTATTGCTACAGTTTCTGCAATTATTCATGTTGGAGCAGTGCCTGTGCTTGTTGATGTGGGAAATGATCGAAATATTGATCCTCAGTTAATAGAAAAGTCTATTACTTCGAAGACAAAAGCTATCATTGCAGTCCATTTAGCAGGACGGCCATGTCATATGAAAGAAATCAATAAAATCGCTGAGGAACATGGAATTGTGGTTATTGAAGATGCTGCTCAGGCAATTGGAGCAACAATCGGAGACAGGCAAGTCGGGTCTTTTGGGGAAATTGGATGTTTCAGCATGCACCCACTTAAAAATTTAGGAGCATGTGGTGATGGTGGGATCATCGTGACTGATAATGATCATGTAGCTGAAACTAGTCGGTTACTAAGGAATCATGGTCTCAAAACTAGAGATGAATGTGTAACTTGGGGGTGGAACTCTCGGCTTGATTCAATTCAAGCAGCGATTTTAAATGTAAAAATGAAATATTTGGATATTTGGAACGAAAGAAGAAGAGAGATTGCGCTATATTATAATGATGCATTTTCAGAGCTGCCATTTATAAAGCCTATCGATCATCCGAATTGTCAATCCGTATATCACGCGTATGTTATTGAAACTGATCACAGAAGTGAATTGATAGATTATATGAATCAAAAGGAAATTGAATGTAAAATTCATTATCCGATACAAATTCATCAGCAGAAGGCTTTTATAGATTCTTTTGGCTCAATTCATCTCCCAAAAACAGAGCTTCAAGGCGAACACATATTGTCAATACCTGTTCATCAGGACTTATCTGATGCTGAAGTTGAAACAATTGCTAAATCTATTAAGACCTTCTTTAAATGAAATGCTCCTGCTAAGGATATAAAAAGCATGAATAAGGAGGGAAATATGTTTAAATTAGTTGCTTTGGACGTAGATGGTACTCTGCTAAATGATAAATATCAAATCACAGAGCGGACCGTTCGGGTTGTAAGGGGCGTTGTTGAGACAGGGGCACGCATTATCCTTTGTACAGGCAGATCACCAATTAGCCTAAATGCTATTCAGCACAAATTAGGCATTAAAGAGCCTTGTATTGTACATAACGGTAGCGCCATATTGAGTTCTGATGGAGAAGTCATACGTGCAGTTGATTACTCTATGCAAGAATTATTATTAATGATAAATTTTTGCAGAAAAGAAAATATTCACTTTAATGCCTGTACTGTTAATGAGATCTACGTTGAATCAGAAGGGTATGAAGAACAGTACAGAAAATATTTTCTGAAGCCAAATAGAATAAATGATCTATTGTCGTTAAATGAACCCATTGTGAAATTTTCGATTTATGCAAAGGAATCTGATATTGAACGCTTTTTAAAGCAGGATTGGAACACTAGCGAGATGCTTTCAATTGTTCGTGCAGGAAAAACCTTTGTAGATATTATGATGAAGGGAGTTTCTAAGGGTAATGCGCTACTCCATCTAGCTGAATCTCTAAATTATAAGAGTAAGGATATTGTTGCAATTGGGGATCAACATAATGACATAGAAATGTTGCGTTGCGCTGGTTTGGGTATAGCTATGGGGAATGCTCCTGAAGAAGTAGCAAGAGTAGCGGATTGGAAGACTGACACCAATAATGAAGATGGTGTAGCAAAGGCACTGGTCAGACTTTTCGAGCTAAAGTAGGAGATCCCAAAGTATTACCGTTTAGCTTAAGAAAGGTGGGAATATTATTTGGACTATATCAAACAGCTCAGAGATTTAGTTGGGCATATGCCTTTGATATTGGTGCGCCCCACTCTAGTTGTGTTTAATGAATATGGGCAGTTCCTAATGGTTAAGTACAGTAATAATGAGTGGTGCTTTCCTGGAGGTATGATGGAGTTAGGAGAAACTCCTGAAGCTACAGCTAAACGGGAAATTTATGAAGAAACAGGGATTCAGGTAAGTGACTTAAAATTAATCGGCGTTTTCTCAGGCGAGAGACTGTTTACAACATTAAGTAATGGGGATCAATATTACAACGTAATCGTTTGCTATACTTCAAAGGAATCTAGCGGTCAGTTTACCAACAATGATTCGGAGATTTTGGATGTAAGATTTTTCTCTTTAGAAGATATGCCTGAGAATACCAGCAATATTTCGCAATGCATTTTATTATCATCTGGATTTTTTTCCGAGGTAAACGACTTTCAAGCCAATCATCCCAAAAAATCTCTGCGAAAGGAGACATATGATGAGGATAGATGAAGTGATCCTATCTCCGAAAGAGAATCCTTTTTCCATACTAGATAAGGAAGAACTTTATGATAAGGAACGAATTAAACAAGAAGCAGAAAATCTTAGAGTGCTACTATCTGATGTTAATCCAGGTGATAGAGTTGCCATTATTATAGATAATAGTGTTGAATACATTATCTCATTAATGGCTGTATCGTCTTTACAAGCTACCGCTGTATTGATCGAGCCAAACACACCAGTACAGGCTATGCTAGATTATTTGGAAGCAGCTAAAGTTAGCTTTGTTATAACTACAGAGAAAATTAACACCAGATTGCCAAAAAAATTTATAGGTGGAAAGTCATTAGGCGACACTCCTTATATCCAAATATCTAAAAGTTACGGTGATAAACTGGAAGATGTTGAAACCGATGAAGCTTTTATACTATTTAGTTCAGGTACAACTGGTGTTGCTAAAGGTATAATTTTAACACATGCAGCTGTAATTCAAAATATTAGTTCTATTATTGCTTATATGCATCCAACTCCTAAGGATACATTTTATATCACCAGAACCATGGTGTATGTATCTTCATTAATCGGTGAAGTATTGGTTGCATTACTTGCTGGCTCTAAACTTGTTATCTCAAACCCTAAAAATTCTCCACGCACCACACTGAGTTTAATTGAAAAACATAAAGTTACCATTATAGGTGTAAATCCAACCATTCTCAATTTACTTATTAAGGCAAGTTATCTGGGAACTATTGACTTGAGCTGTGTTAGATCAGTATATGTAAGTGGTTCCGTGGCAAAAAAGGAAATTTTAATGGAAGCCCAAAAGGTGTTTAATACGGCTGGGGTTTTTAATGTGTATGGATTGACCGAAGCAGGATTCCGAGTTTCTGCGCAACGTGAAGACGGGTTTAATGAATACGGATCAGTAGGAGTTCCAATAGATGGAGTGCAAATTAAAATCTCTAATGACCAAGGGTTGGAATGTGCCCCTCTTCAATCAGGTGAGGTTTATGTTAAAACACCTAGTGTAATGAAGGGATATCTAAATAATAGCACTTTAACGAAAGAAAAAATTGTAGATGGTTGGCTGAAAACAAATGATGAGGGATATGTAGATGAACAGGGACAGTTATTTGTACTAGGTAGAAAAGATGACATGATTAACAGGGATGGATTTAATATAGATCCTCTTCATATCGAAAATGTTATTAATAAATATGAAGGGGTTAAAGAATGTATTGTATTTGCTACATCTGATGAAAAAGTAGAGCAAAAGGTTATTTGTGCGTATGTACGCAGTGATAGCCATAGTGGTGAATTAAATGCAAAAGTGATCAATCAATTCTGTCAAAGTTATTTGAAACAAATTGAAATACCTAGTATTGCAATAGAATGGGATTATATTCCAAGGACCCACACCGGGAAAGTATCGCGATATTTAGCAAAGGAGAGATATTTAAAGGAGCGGTTATGATGAATGATCCCAAATATAAAGCAAGCGTTATTATTCCTGTATACAATCAAAAAGAATCATTAGGTCATGTTCTCCATTTTTTTAACTATCAGAGCTGCTCGATGAACGATTTCGAAGTTATTGTTGTTAACGATGGGTCTACAGATAGAGTTGAAGATTTTTTGGCTAGTAAAGATGCAAGCTATCAATTTCCGTTAAAAATTATTAATCAGGATAATCAAGGGAGAGCGGCAGCTAGAAACGCAGGTATTAGAAAATCACTAGGTGACATATTAGTTTTCTGTGACGCAGATCGGGTACCAGATAACTATTTTATTGATAGACACATTTCTGCACATGTTGAACATGAACGTGTAGTCATAATTGGAGCTAGTTATGATTATTTTGGTGGTTTATCACGTCTGGAAAGTAATGATACCAATCAGATTAAAAAATATTCTAGATTGCCTCAATATTTCAAAAAGGTTTGCACTTTATATAATCATCAACAAAGTACTTCCTCACCTATCGCGTGGATCACTTTTCTAGTAGGAAATTCTAGTGTTAAAAGAAAACATATTAACGAAGTTGGAATGTTTAACGAGAAGTTTATACATTGGGGATTTGAACATTTTGAACTTGCAATTCGCTTTATGGAAAACGGAATACGACTATTAATGAATAAAGAAATAATGAATTTCCATCTTCCACATCAAAGAGACAAGAATAAAATTTTACAACAGTTTGAGATCAGTTGCAAAATTCTTGAAGAGCTTCATCCTACTAAGAAAGTTAGTTTACTAAGGGATTTTATGGCTGGGAAAATATCCCTCAAACATTTTGAAGAAAAATATAGCGATAGTACATCTCAAGCTGAAGAGATTTATTTTAATTTATAAACAAGGAGAATGATGTAATGATGGACATTTTTAATTGGATTTCCAAAACCATTATAACAGAACTTGATTGTATTAAAGATATTGAAATTCAACCTAATAATTCTTTTGCTGAAATTGGGGTTGATTCCATAGGTGTGATGACATTGTTTGTACTTATTGAAGAGCATTATGGTATTGAAATTGACGAAGTTGTAATGGTCGACGATAGCATATCTTCAATAGCGGATTTATGTTCTTACATTAATGGGAAAGTGTCATCTAGTTCAATTCATTAATTCATTGGTTAGTTAGAAGGTGAAGAGGTTAGATGAAAGTCTCTTTGTTAGGTATTTGTAAAGACTTACAATATGTAGACGAAGAACTTGGGGTATCTTATATCGCCTCCGTATTGAGGCAGAGGGGTTTCAAAGTTGAAATTAAAATGTGCAGTGAAGAAAGTATAGATTATGAATCAATATTAGATTTCGAACCAAAAATGATAGGTGTTTCCGTGTACAGTACAACATATGTTAAAGCACAAGAAATTTCGAGAACACTAAAAAAAAGATCCACTGCATATATTTGCTGGGGAGGGTATTTTTCCTCCGAATATTCTGTTGAACTTCTTACAAAAAATGAGTACATTGATTTTATTTGTTCCGGAGAAGGAGAAGAAAACTTTGTAAAGCTAGTTGAATATATCGCTAAAGGTGAAGCAATTAATCAAATTCCCGGTCTTGTGTATCGTAACGCTGATAATGTACCCGTTAAAAATGAACAGTCGGAAAATATGATTGATTTTAATAGCTTACCATTTCCAAGCAGAGATATTCTAAGGCAGCATAAAATAAAAGCAGCGAAAATTTTGTTCTCCAGAAGAAGTTATAGTAATAAAGGATCTTCTGAAATAAAAGTGAGGCATGCAAAAAATATTGTTGATGAAATTGAATATATAGTGAACACATACAAGGTGAATCGTTTTGATGTTTTGGATCATGGTTTTGAAAATGAAGAATATATTCAAATGCTTAATGAATTCACAGAAGAGATTGAAAGAAGAAATTTGAAAATTTATTATTATATGTATGTAACTGCGGATTTTCATGATAGAGTAAGCGTAGCTTTTATTGAGCGTCTAAAGAAATCGGGATTATGCGGTGTGTTTATAGATATGGAAACGGGAAATGAGATGGATAGAATTTTATATGGTAAAGCTGTAAGTATAGAAAATTACCAACGAACTTTGGAGTATTTACACCAAAATGCATTACATACATCTATTAGCTTCATGAATTTTAATCCGTATTCAACCTTTGAAAGTCTTAAAATGAATGCTAGCTTTTTATCAGAATATCATATTATTAGCTCTTTCTTTATTTTTCAAAGCCTATCAATTAGTAAGAAAAGTCCATTGTACGAGAGGGTTCTGGTCAACGGTTTATTAAGGGAGCACACTGATTTCTATGAGTTCAGTTATAGTAATAACGACAAAAGAATCGGTGTATTGAAAGAGTTTATGATTAGTTACTATGATGTTTATGGCATACAAAGCAGTCAATATAGTAAACTTTGTTATTTTGCTATTGATTACTTAAACCTTATCTCGTATTTAAAGAAAGAGTTTTGTAATAATTCACAGGTCTTGAAGATTATCAAAGATAACGAATTTCTGATCTATGAAACACTTAGAGAAATTGGAAGTATGTTTCTTGAGTGGTTTAAATCTTTACTAAGATTGGTTGAGAATAAATGGAATTATGAACAAGCCCTCTTGATTTCTCAGGATTTGTTAGATTTTAGTATCTTAAATGCAAAGATTAACTCATTGGACAAATATAAAAGTAAGCTTGTTATTAATTTATTTAGATTAAATAGCCATTACGTTGACTTTTTATAAAAGGGGTGAATGGAAGATGAGAGATGGTTTTTATTTATCAACATATATTCATTATGATCGTATTGCACACTTACTTGATTTAAATATAAGGCATGATCAGAATATAGCTCTTTGGCGTAAAGAATCGGATAAAATTGAACTGATTCATTATTGGGAGTTAGAGCGTTTTAGTGGATACAAGGGGCACTACAAGTCTTTTTATGACAAGGACGATGCTATAGAATGCATTAATCGATTATTAAGCGAGTACAATTTAACTATCGATGATATGAATGAGATATGGGGTACGCCAGGTTTGTCCGATTCGAGTACTGAAATTCCATTTGATCAGTCCTTGGCATATCACAGTATTGGCCATTTATTTTCTGCTTTGCTATTAGATACTGATGTATTTTATAAAGAAAATATTATTGGAATAGCAGTAGATGGAGGTCCAGACAATGTAGTTGATGCAGATGCGTTAACTAAATACTATTATGCTGGTTCTGTGTCCCTCCAAGGAAAAGTTGAGACGTTTCCCGTTCATTCACCAGGTATGTTATGGGATTATGCTCGTCATAAATATAGATTGCGTGAAGGGACATTAATGGCTCTTGGAAGCGCTAGCAAGAGTGAGTTGCTCATTGATTTGGATGAACTAATCCTAATTAATAAACACTCGTGTCTAGAACAGGCATATCAAAAAATTGAGAGTATTATGGCAGTGATTGACTCCTTAAAAGAAGAAGATAAGGGTGTGAAATTTAATTATTTTGATGAAAATTTCAGTATTCATGACAATAAAATCAGTATGTTTGTTAAAGTTCTTCAATCGATTTCATATCAAATTATGGAATGTAATATCAAGGAGATATTACAGAAAAGCGGCTTAAAACCTGAGGAGACATACTTGGCGATATCAGGTGGTTTCGGATTGAACTGTCCTACAAATAGTCTCCTGATGTCGAACTATGGTTTTAAAGGATTCATCGCTCCTCCTTGCATTAATGATAGCGGGCTATCGTTAGGAATAGGACTTCATGCTTTTTATAGTCGATTGAGTCAATTTAATTTTAAATTTAATAACGCTTATTATGGAAGCAGAAGTTTTTTTGATATGGATAACTACAAGTATGAATTTGGTCATTTCATTAAAGATATTACCCCACTAAAAATTGAACAAGTGGTAGAAGATATCATAGAAGATCCTATTGTCTGGTTCAATGATAGGGCGGAAGTGGGGCCAAGGGCATTAGGGGGGAGAAGTTTATTGGCTGATCCTAGAAAGGTAGCAAGTAAAGATAAACTAAACGTGATTAAAAAAAGACAGTGGTGGAGACCGGTTGCTCCGATCGTAATAGCAGAAGAAATAGATGAATGGTTTGATTCTGCATATGAATCACCTTATATGTTGTCCACCTTTGAAATTAAAGAAGATAAGTTAGAACTGATCCCATCTATTGCTCATCTAGATAAATCCTCTCGCATTCAAAGCCTCAAAAAGGAAGATAATGCGCTTTTATACGATATTATTCTAGCATTTAAAAAAAATACCGGGGTACCGATAATATGCAATACGTCACTAAATGATAATGATGAACCTATTATTAATAGTATTGAAGAAGTTTTTAATTTTGCACTTAGAAAACAAATAAATATTATGTATATTAACGGCAATCGGATAGAGCTAATGAATCATCATGATTATATAGAGGAGAAGTGCGCGAAAAGAAGCCTTGAAGTCATAAAGTATCGTAACGATGAAGAACGTTTGAAGATGTTACAAGAAGTGAACCCGCACGGAATATGCGTAGATTTTCTTACAGCATCTTTTCTAGTACCCCAACTGAGTTTGCAAAATTTCAACATAATTAATAAAGAAGACGCTCGTCATTTTCAAAATATTACAAAAAGAGTAATTAAACTTCATAATCTAGACTTATCTGCGATTACCAGTGACTAGTTTACTTGCTGTATAAAATTTGTATTAGAAGGAGAGTTAACTAATGAATGAGATTGTTGAGAAAATTAAAAATATAATTATTGAACATAGTGAATCGGGACTCACAGCAAAAGATATCAATGAAGAAACAAATATTGCGGAAATTGGATTAGACTCCATTGCTTTTATTAAGGTAATAGTACAAATTGAAGAACAGTTCAATATTTCTGTGGATGATGATTATTTAACGATGAATTCCGTACCAACTGTCAAAAGTTTTGTGGATATTGTGCTACAAGAACTGAATTGATTTGTTTCAAAAAATGATTACTAATCGTTACAAACTTCTTCATTTATGAATCGAGGGACTTTTATGATTAAACAGTATTTTATAGCTTTTGAGGATTCAGCGATTTGCTCTACAATTTGGTTCGGTACCTCATCTAAAAAGATTTTAATCTTACCCTCAGTTGCTTTGCGTTCAATGGCAGGTATAAGGTATTATACTTCAATTTTAGCTAGTAGTCTAAACAAACTGGGCTATAATGTGATTACTTTTGATTACCCTGGAACAGGCAATAGTGAAGGAGATATTGTTTCAGTCGGTATCATGGAAATGCTGAATGCAAGTGAGAAGGTCTTCGATTTCATAGAAGAGAAGTTTGAGTCTCCTATTGATTTTGTCATTGGATTAGCTGCTGGTAATATGATTGCTCCAATGCTACAAAGGCGAAAGAAGATTAATCAAACCATTCTTTTAAATCCAGACTTTGATTGCATACATGGATTTTATGAGGGAATGGATAATGGAATAAACGATAAGTATATGGACAGCACTTCTTTAGGGTACTTTGAGAGCGATTTTACTACTGATAATGGTAGCGATGCTACGTTTACTGTATTAAATATGGAGAATCCAAGCTATGAAGTGAGGTTTTGGGATGCTTTAATTGGACCATTTTATGGTGGTGAAAGTGAAATTGTAAGCTATAAGTTAGTTCAAGAGTTAAGAAAAGTAAATATAATAGGTGATTTGTCCGATTTTCAGGATCAAACGGTGGTTTTCTATTGGGGTAACTGGTTTCCTGATTCACAATTGACTAGCCAATGTGTAGATATGCAATATATCGATTGTGGACGATTAACAAATGAGAATTATTGGGTTGAGTCATCGCAACTTTTTGATCAAACTATAAAAATTGTATGTGATTATCTTGAGGTACCTGTTCTAGCCGAAGAATTTAATAAAGAAGCAGTGATGGAGCGTTTGGAGAAATATACTAAGTATGAGCTTAACGATAATGTATTTGTTCAAACGTTCTCTATAATTACACGAGGAAAATCAATGGTAGGTTTGTTATATGGGCCAAGTACTGATTCGGATTCTGTAAGGCCGATAGTTATATATGAACATGGACTTTGTTGTGACAATGTAGGTGAATATAGAGCGTGGTACATTTTATCTTGTGAACTGGCTCGAAAGGGTTATTATAGCCTCCGTTATGATCATATTGGATCAGGAGTCAGTGGAGGAGAATTCGATGAAACGTCTTATGATAACTATGTAAACGATTTAAAATCACTCATAAATTGGTGCAAGGATATTAACTTGAAATCAAACGGGAAAATCATTATGATCTCTTGGAGTTTTGGTGCAAACATTTCATTGATGATGGCAAGCAATGAACCCAGGATTGATCGAATAATTCTATGGAGTCCTGTAATAGAGAACGGTACCGCAACAACAAAAATAAAATTTTATCGTAATAACAACGGCAATATCGTCTTTCCTATAAGTCCGCTTTGGTTACCCTCTGAGTTTTTGATTTCCGAGAAGGCTCTTGATATGAAGAGTATTAATAGCCAGGTTGTACAACCTACATTATTGGTCACAGGTGAGAAAGATAATGAAGTTCTATATCAACCTTTTGTGGAGAAGATCGCAAATCGGGTATGTGATACCCACGTTATGATCAGAAATGCAGGTCATTGTTTCTCAATGCATACCATAAAAACAGTCATTGGATATACGATATCGTGGATAGAGGGGGAGGAAAGACGTAATGATCTATTTGATTGAGTTGATTTTTTGATTTCTGATGTGGAACATGTACTCGAACCTAATCCATTGATTTAGCCATGTTCATTTTAAAGGTAACTTACTTATGCGGATTCATTTGGAAGCTTTAGAGAATCAGTACACGTTGGATCAGTGTTATGCCTTTAATTGCTTTGATCATAATCCAAGAATTACTAGTAAAAGATGGACTAAAATTTTTGCGTGGGGGCAAAGGCTGTGGAGCATGAGCATGTAATAGAAGGAAGACTGGAATCGAGCGGTAAGATGAAGGATATTTCCACCTTATCAAAGCCTGAATTAGATTGTTACCAGAATTTAGTTGCCTCATTGATCCAAGACAGTGGCTATTGTACTGAGTTTTTGGGTGCCGTATGGCCCTGGGAGTTTGCAAGAAAATCTGAACAATATGAAAGTGTCATAAGGCTAGTTGATACTGAACCAGTTAATCTTAATTCACTAAAGAACTTATATAACATCAATATGAACACTATATTTCCTGTAGATGTAGAAGCGGCATGGGATGATATTAAAAATAAATTGGATGAAGCTATACCTGTGATTGTAAATTTTGATCAATTTTACGCACATTATCATTATCCTCATATTTATGGTAAGCAACATGGTGAGCATGCGGTTATGTTATTAAGGTATGAGGATAAGTCAGAATTAGTAGATTGTGTATCGTCAATTCCGTTTTATAAGGGTACGATGCACTATAACCAATTGTTTATGGGGATGAAAGAGGTATCAGAACTATCATACACAGTACTTGCTTTTGATGATAAAAATCTAATAAAGAGTAAGTATAGTGTATGGAGGGAGTTTCTGATTTTAATAAAGCAGTTAAGACAAGCTTATACTGAATCATTGCATCAAGATTCGGAGAACGAAATGATTTATGCACCTGGATTTAAAAGACTTCTGGAAGAACTTATATTACTAGACGATCAGCAGTTATCGGAAACGTTACGAATTTTGTGTACTGGAACATGGGGATGGCATATTGATCGGAGATGCAAATGGACGATTAATTTTATACTGTTATTTAAAACCAACTCTAACGAAGAACAACTGACTAGAATTATTGAATTACTTGAGGAGAACAACAGAGATTGGATTTTAGTATATAGATTTCTTTTCAAGTCATCGCAAACATTGAAGAAAAATGAGTTGTACAATACAGTTGAGAGGCTTGAACGAATTATAGAAAGAGAAGTTAAGATTTTTGATGATATTCTTACAGCGAACGAATTTATTAAGATGACTGAGGTATGATAATGAAAAGTGGACTATCAAAAACAATAGACAATAATATATTTATGTTAAAACTTATATGGAAAGCCAGTCCGGCACGTATTGCTTTGAATTTGTTATTTAGTATTGTCAACCGACTCATGACTTTTTTGTTTTTCGTACTGTTATTGCGGTATATTTTGAATGGGTTTTCGAATGGGGTCGAATTTACTAAAGTACTGATAATAGTAGTAGTAGTTGGTTTATTAAAAATCATATTCTCAATGTTTGAAAGCTATTTTCTGCAAATCTATGTTCCTATTTCAGACCAGAATATACGAAGGTACATACAGAATATTTTAATTAAAAAAGCTAAAGAAGTAGATATCGAGTGTTATGAGGATCCTAAGTATTATGATCGTTATGTTAAAGCTTTATCAGAGGTTAATACACGAGCTAAGGCAGTTATAGATTCTATAAGTAATTTTGTTGGGATTATTGTATATATTAGTTTGGCTTCCTATGTTATTTTCACTATTGATCCTATATTTTTTTGTTTTATTTTGATTCCTATCGTAGCTAGTTTAATCATCGGGAAAATGAATAACAAAATATACCATAAATATAATATGATCAAATTAGAAATAGAAAGAGAAAAGGATTATACAAGACGTACATTTTATTTAAAAGAGTACTCTAAGGAAGTTAGGATTACGAATATTAATAAGGTACTCTTTCGGCGGTTTCAAGAATCAGTGGAATCGCTTGTGTATGTAACAAAAAAATACGGTATGAAATTGTCGTTTACACAATATTTATTTTTTCTTTCAAATGAAGTATTAACGGATGGATTGATTTTCTTCTATGCATCTTACAAAGTTCTCGTTAATAAATCATTATTATTAGGAGACTTTTTTGTTGTTATTGATGTTACAGGGGATATTGCTTGGTCAACTAGAGAATTGATTGATGTCTATTTAGAATTTGAAGCTCATTCGCTGTATATAGATAACTTAAGGGTATTTCTTGAATATACTCCTAAAATAGATAGTAATCCGAACGGAAAAATAGCAGATGCTTTTACAAGTCATTTGAAACTTGAAGATGTATCTTTTCAATATGAAAGTGCGAACCAACCAGTATTGAAAAACATTAACCTTGAAGTTAAAAATGGCCAAAAAATCGCAATTGTAGGAAATAACGGAGCAGGGAAGTCTTCGTTAGTGAAACTAATAATGCGTTTATATGATACTTCAGAAGGTTCTATTTACTATAACGGAGAGAATGTTAAGCATTATAGTCTAGAATCATATAGAAATGTTTATAAATCGGTATTTCAAAATTATAAATTATTTTCATATACTGTAGCGGAAAATGTCCTTATGCATCAGGTAAGTACTGAGGAACAATACAAACTGGCTGAAGAATCTTTAAAAGCGGTGGGTTCTTATGAGAAGATTAGTAAATTAAAATATGGTATGGATACTGTTATCTCAAGAGAGTTTGATGAAGAAGGCGTTGAATTATCTGGTGGTGAAGCTCAGAAGATAGCTATATCCAGAATATTTGCTCAAGAAAGTGGAATCATTATTCTTGATGAGCCTTCCAGTGCTTTAGATCCAATTGCCGAGTTTAATTTATTTGAAGATATTTTTAAAATTTGTGAATCTAAAACCGTCATTTTTATATCCCATCGAATGTTCTCTGCAATGATGGCAGATTATATCTACTTATTACGGGATGGAGTAATAGTGGAGCAGGGAACTCATAAGGAGTTAATGGCTAATAACGGGGAATACGCTGATATGTTTAATAAACAAGCTGAGAATTATCTGGAGAATGAGGTGGTGAAGTGAAAGCGAGTAATGTAGTTAGAAATGTAATCTACATTTTAGGGTTAGTGTATAAATATACTCCTGGTTACTTTATATGGAGCATTGTTTATAATCTTTTCCGAGGATTTTCATTGGCAGCAGCTAATGTGATTTTTCTCAAAATTTTATTCAATGAACTGGAGAAGGGGACTTCATACCGTTATATAGTCTTTATTATTATTCTTTATGTTATTTATCAGATAGGTATTTCTTGGCTTTATTCTTGGTTTTGGCATTATTATAGTGCAAAGTCCAATCAAATACTCCATGGAAGAATGCATGCTGATTTGATAAGTAAAGTCATACAAATGGACCTCATAAATTATGATAAATCTGATTTTTACACAGATTATATTTGGGCTCTAGAAGGATCTGATGCAAGAGTTAATCAGACTCTAAATGATTTCGGTGGGATACTTAATCAATTAGCCTCATTACTCACAATAATTGGTGTGCTTTTAACAATTGATCCTAGTGTTATTTTATTATTAGTAGCTTCAATCGCTCTTTCTTCTATAATACAGTACTTTTTTTCAGAGAAAGAAGTTAAAAGAGCACTTGATCTGAAACCTCTCGAGAAAAAGGAAAAATATATAAATCGAATTTTCTACTTGAAGGAATATGCTGCCGAACTAAGATTAAGTAATGTTTCAGAAATGCTTGTGAATGATTACCAAAAGGTGATAGAAGATACAAAGAAAACGTATAGAAACTATGGTAAAAGTCTGTTCAAGCTGGCTTCTATTAGAACAATGTCTTCAGTTCTATTGAGCGAGGCTGGCATTGCTATGCTGCTTGTATATAAAATGTTTGTTAAAGCAAGCATTTCTATGGGTGATTTTGTAGTTTCATTGAACTCTATTTGGAGAATTAATGAAAATATTAGAATGATTATTGAACATCTAGGTAGATTTCCGGAACACAGCATAAATGCCGAAAAAATTCAGAAGTTTATGAATTATCAGCCTAGCATTAAAAGCAGTAAGGATTGTATCCAGGTATCGAACAACATCGTTAATGAATTGGAGTTGAAAAATGTGTCCTTTACATATGAAGGACAGAGTCAACCAACTATTAAAAATCTTTCACTAAAAATTCGAAAAAATGAAAAAATCGCATTAGTAGGCTACAATGGTGCAGGTAAATCTACTTTAATCAAACTTTTGTTACGTTTATACGATGTCATGGATGGAGAGATTCTCCTAAATAGCACCAATATCAAGAAACTTGATTTACAACAGTTTCGTCAATCTATTGGGTGCGTTTTTCAAGATCATCAAATTTATGCTGTTCAGTTGGCAGAAAATGTCGTTATGGACAATGCTACCGAAAAAGATCAGGGTCGTATAATTAAAGCACTTCATGATGCCGGGTTTGAAAGTAAGTTAAATAAAATGGAGAACGGAATATGGACTAATCTTATGCGAGAGTATGATGAAGCTGGGGTTAATTTATCAGGAGGCGAAGTACAGAAGGTAGCCATTTCAAGAATATTTGTAAAAAATTATCCGATTGTAATTCTTGATGAGCCAACCAGTGCTTTGGATCCTATTGCTGAGTCTCGTTTAAATCAAGTCATTATTGATAAATTGAAAGATTCTATTGTGTTGTTAATTTCCCATCGTTTATCTACAACTAGAATGGCCGATCGGATACTGTTGCTAGATCAAGGAGAAATTGTTGAGGAAGGTACACATGAGGAATTAATGAAGCTTGATGGTAAATACGCCGAAATGTTCAATTTACAAGCTAAGAAATACCGTTTTGAACAAGTTCAAGGTTTTTCAATTCAACCAAAAACTCTATAGTAGGAGTGATATCCAATGATTAGAAATACATTGAATATTAGCATTTCCCCTATAAAGTGCTACCTGCATCACGCGCATCAATTATGCATTGTTCTGACGGATGATAAAAAGCTCTCATGGTTTTACAGCAATTATGCCCAAGTATATAGCAGGGACAAGGAAATAGATTTAAAATTTGATTTCCTTTCTTATGACGGTATGTATCCGCGATTTCCTTGTATAAATCAAAATTGGTTTAATAGGGAATTTTTTCTTAAATCTCAGAATAGCCTTGTACAATTTATTATTGATTGTATCGATCAGGGGTTTTACTGTGAAATCGTTGTTGATGAGTACTATATTCCTAATAAAGCAAACTATATGAAGAAATCATATCCACACCAGAATTTAATTTATGGATACGATAAAGAATCACATAATTTTAAGATAGTAGGATTTAACAAGCATAATCAATTTACACGTATGGAAATAGATTTTGAACGTTTAGAAGAAGGGTTTGCAAAATCTCCTTGGGCTGGAGTTGGATTTTTTGATGTTACTACGAGTATAGATTATACAAATGCTGATCTGGAGATCAATTTCCCGCTGTTAAAAATATATTTGAGTGATTTTGTGAATTCAAGAAACTCATTTGTTCATTTCCGACCTCAGGATGCTGTGTTTGGTTTGGATACATATCAGTTATATAAAAAAGAGTTTCTTGAAAAGGAAGATTCGGATATCCGGCCATTGCATACCTTTTGGGAACATAAACGACAAATGGTTTCTCGGATTGGTTTTTTTAAAGAAACCAATGCACTCTCTTGCCCGAATGATTTGCTTCAACGTTTTATAGCATTAGAGCAAGAATTTCTTGGACTAAGAGCAATGATGATTAAATACGAAATTGTTGAGAATCATATGATTTTTGATAAAATCAGTACAAAGTTAGACATTTTAGCTGAAGAAGAATATAAGCTGTTAAATCAATTTATTTTATTGTTGTGAGGAGGTATGTCTATTGCAGGAAATTTTAAAGATAAGTAACCCTTGCTTACAATATATAGTGTATAATATGTAATTTATTGCAATGCTTATTGTTTTGTTAATCACAATTTATTATTCGAAACATGTCCATATGAGCATTTCATTTGCTCTGGGAACATAAAATGTTAATGGTTAAGGGATTAGAATATTTATACATAGTATCCTGTATAAAAGAGCAAGATAGTCTAATTAGGTGTTATAAAAAATTGGAGGAATAGTCTCTTATCTTGAGGAATATTGCATTAAAATATGATGTTACTCAAATACTGAACGAAAGTTACTAGAAAATCTTCATCAATAAATTTAAGATATTCAGCAGATAAGGTTTTTAACAAGCAGATTGACCCTGTCAATCTGCTTTATATATTTTCATCTTTGTTTTTTTTATTTAATCTAATTTTTGTGGCTAGTCTACTAAAAGATTGAATTTATGTACGCCAAAGGAGTCCCCGCAATTCAAATGCATAAACTCTTTTGTGAGTACTATCACTGACAGATAAGCATATATACGATACTTTTCAAAACGGTGCTTTATGAGATTTGATTTAGAGCTAAAGGGGAATTAGAAATGAAATATAAATCACTGGAGCTAGAAAAACCGATTCAATACGAGCTGGAAGGCTTGGAGATTGGTGTTACCTCTAACTGTAATTTTCGCTGTGATTATTGCTGCGCTTATGAGAGAAATGACGGAAATAGTATTAACGCCAAGGAGATTATTACATTACTGGAGCAGCTCCCGTCGCTTAAAAGAGTTCGTTTGTCCGGTGGTGAGGTAACGTTAAAATATGATGATTGTCTTGAAGTCGTGAAGTATTGTGCTTCACGCGGAATTCTGACCCAGCTTAATTCCAATGGAAGCCTGCTTAACGAAAAGCGGATTCACCAATTGGTTCAGGGCGGACTGACGACGATTCATATATCCTTTAACTTTGTTACAGCTGAAGGCTTTTCCAATTATTATCACATTCATCCAACTGTCTACCACAAAATTAGAGAGAATATCACCACATTTGCCGAGACAGGGGTTAATACGGTGCTGGAGACGCTTTTATTTAATGAAACCGAGCAGCGCCTAAACGAAATTAATGACCATGTCTATGCTATGGGCGTACGAACTCATGAAATTCAAAATGGCATTGCCATGAATCACACCGGGTGGAAAGCAATCGCGGCGAGGGAAACGCTGAAGAAGGCAGTGAATGATCTGATTGCTCATAAAAAAGAGGATATGACGTTGTATTTTACTTGCATGGACCGCTTCATGGAGGAGCTTGGATTCAAGGAGGAGGAAGACGTTCGTTTTGCTCACTGCATTGAGGGTAAAACCCAACTGCATCTTCATGGCAACGGGGATATTCTAATATCCGAGCTGTGCTACCCCGTTATTATCGGTAATATTTATCAGGGAACATCCCTTGCTCATATTTATGAGCAAATGCCTGCCGCACTGAAGAAATTTCTGGAGAAGGAGCCATGCCCGGCGCGGGAAGCTTTGTTTCCGGCAGGAGTGTAATGAAGCCATTAGTGTGTTAGGCAGGATTGAAGTACAATACATGCAGGGATGCAAATTTACGCAACCTTTAGCGAACCTCTGACAGGAGGCTGAATGACAGCTAATGGTGAAAAAAATCGGGTTGATATTTGCAGTGAAAATAGATCCATAAGATAGTTAGCCATAGGACGGACTCCTTTTTGTCAGGGGTTCGTTTTTTGTATTGAAAAAGAGGAAGTTTGTCGGAAATGAATAATATATAACATATACCTAACATCAAAATCAAATAATTTTGATTTTGATGTTAAATAACTTGACATATGATCTGGATTTGAATAAGATGAAAGAAAAATTCCATTTAAAGGGAAGGAGGGGGAGTGCAATGCAGCCTTCAGATAGCAGCAAAAGCTGGAATTCGTATCAATCGCATCTGTTCTATGATGAAATGTTCGAAAAAAATGGCTCCGTCCGCCCGCACTATAGTAAGGTGTATCGACAATTTCAGAAATCCCCGTATCAGCATTTGGCTGATCGGCAGCAGGCATTTGAGCGCATGATTATGGAAGAAGGGATTACTTTTACGGTTTATGGAGAATCGTCTTCCGATGCGCTTGAACGGACGATCCCTTTTGATTTGCTGCCTCGGATCATTCCTAAAAAAGAATGGTCTGTTATCGAACGAGGAATGATTCAACGCGTCAAGGCATTGAATCTATTTCTATACGATATTTATCATGGCCAGGAGATTGTCAAGGAAGGCATTATCCCCCGACGTTTGGTCATGACGAATAAGTATTTTCGCTACGAAATGATGCATTTAGACATTCCAAACCATGCGTATATTACGGCTTCCGGAATCGACTTGATTCGTAATGATCAAGGTCAATATTTGGTATTGGAAGACAATTTGCGCTCCCCCTCCGGATTTTCTTATTTGTTTAAAAACAGGTCTTTGATGAGCAGATTGTACCCCGAGCTTATGTTCTCCCATCCCGTGCAGGAAGTGGAGGAAAGCATCGAGGCTTTTTCCAAAATGCTGTGCAGCATGGCGTCTGGAGGTGTTTCAAAGCCTGTGATCGCTCTAATGACGCCGGGCAGCATGAATTCGGCATATTACGAGCACACCTTTTTAGCCCAGCAAATGGGCATTGAATTAGTGGAAGGAAGCGACCTTGTGTGTCGTGATCAATATATTTATATTCGAACGCTCAACGGATATAAGAAGGTCGACGTCATTTATCGGAGAATTGATGATGAATACTTGGACCCGCTGGCATTTAGACCAGATTCGCTGCTAGGCTGCCCCGGCTTGATGAATGCATATCGTGCAGGTCATGTAGCGATTGCGAATGCGCCTGGAACGGGAGTAGCTGATGACAAAGCGATGTACTCCTACGTTCCGCAAATGATTCGTTATTATCTGAACGAAGAGCCGATCCTGTCCAATGTTCCAACGTATTTGCTGGATCGTCCGGATGAGCAGGAATTTGTGCTCGGACGTTTGGAAGAAATGGTCGTTAAGGAAACGTCCATGTCAGGCGGCTACGGTATGCTCATAGGTCCCTCTGCTGCGGAGGAGGAAATTCAATTGTTCAGAGCTAAAATTTTGCAAAACCCCGGAAATTACATTGCGCAGCCTACTGTGAAGCTGTCTACATCTCCGGTGCTGCAAAATGGCCAATTGGAGCCGCGGCACATCGATTTGCGTGGATTTGTCCTTTATGGTGACAATGTGCATGTTATTCCAGGGGGATTGACGCGAGTTGCGATGCGTGAAGGCTCGCTTGTCGTTAATTCCTCGCAAGGCGGCGGATGTAAGGATACTTGGGTGCTGACCAAATAACAGGACTTTAGGAATAAGGAGGGCGATTCTATGTTGAACCGGACCGCTGAAGCGCTTCTATGGATCGGACGATATACCGAGCGTGCAGAGAATCATGTCCGAATGATCGATGTCTTGTATCATCTGAGGGAGAGTGAGGAGGATGACGAACGGGGAGTATGGCAGCGATTGGTTAGCGCGGTGGGGAACCCGGAGACTTATGAGCAAAAGTACGGTGATTATGAAGAAGTACCGGCTTTGTCGCATGTGATATTTGACAGGGAGCAAGGGAACTCCTTGTTTTCTTGTATATCACAATCGCGGGCGAATCTGAGAAATATTCGGGAGAAGATTCCATCCGAGCTATGGGAAGTAATGAACGGCTTCTATTTATGGTTGAAGGACACGACGGTTGAGCAAATGCTCCAGCAATCGCCGCATCTATTTTTCCGCAGAATTAAAGAGTCACTAGCTACTTACCAAGGAATGAGTCAGTCTGTTCTGTATCGTGACGAGTATTATCAATGGCTGGAATGCGGACGTTATCTGGAGCGCTGTGAAAATACACTGCGTTTACTGACGGCCATTTGCGATGATCGTTCAGGTGACGGCACGGAGGATTATTTTTCGCTACGACTGCAGTCGGTTCTGCAGGTTGTAGGCGGATATGAAGGATTTCGACGCCAAAATAGCCATTGTGGAGATCCCGCCGCAGTAGCCTCTTTTCTTATCATGGACGGTTATTTTCCGCGATCCATCCACTTTTCCGTTCGTATGCTGAAGGAGCATCTGGAGGCTGTTCAAAAGGGAAGTAGCTTCCGTATGAGAGATACCCGATTGAACAAACCGCTTAAGCTAACTGGCAAAATGAGCTCGGATCTCGAAATGCTGGATGAAGGAGATTTGGCTCCGGATCGTCTTGGAGCAGTATTAAGAGAGCTAAGCCGATCGATAGAGCAGATTGGAGTTTCGATCACCTCGTTGTTTTTTCAAGAGGATCGGGAGGTCATCGCTTGAAGCTGGAAATTGTACACACGACAAAATATACGTACGAAGGTCCGGTCACGGACAGTGTCAATGAAATCAGGCTGACCCCGCGCACCAATTACCGTCAGGCTTGTTACCATAACAGCATCACTATCGAGCCTAACGCGGCGCTGTATACGTATGAGGATTATTTTGGAAACCGGGTTCATGCCTTTACGGTCAACAGAGAGCATAGCGAGCTCGTTATCAAAACCCGTTCCACGGTTGAGACACGTGATCAGGAGAGCTGGCTGCGTGAAAGGCTGAGCCCTGAAAGCGAGCAATTGATGCTGGACGATGAGTCGTTTCAGGATCGCTATATGGAATTTCTGCTGCCAACCCCATATACGCTAACGGATGAAGCGGTCATCGAGTATATGAGCAGCATCAAGCCACAAGAGGAAGGAATGCTGGAATGGGTAATTGAGCTTTCTCACCGTATCCGCAAGGATTACAAGTATAGTCCCAATTCCACGCAGGTAAATACGACGGTGCTTGAGTTTCTGGATATAGGAGAAGGAGTCTGCCAGGATTTTGCTCATTTGATGATCGCGGTATGCCGTGCCAAAGGGATTCCGTCGAGGTATATTAGCGGTTACCATTTTGTAGGTGACTTGCAGTCACCTGCTGCCGACTTCGAGCAGGCATCTCACGCATGGGTGGAGTCGCATATTCCCGGAATCGGATGGATCGGCTTCGATCCTACGAATAACGGCATGGTGAACTGGCGATATGTGAAGCTGGGTCACGGCCGCGACTATCATGACATCGTTCCGGTGAAGGGGGTCTACTTCGGAAATGCGGCCCAGCAGCTTCAAGTGACTGTGGATGTGAAAAAGTTGTAGGTGGAAGTGGCTATTGATGAGTACTAAGGTTACAGATGAGTAGTATGGATACAGATGAGTATCATGGATACGGGTGGACATAATGGATATAGATGGGCTATATGGATACAAATAGGTAGAATGGATACAGGTGGACAGTATGGATACAGATGGGTGGCATGGATACATGTGGACAGTATGGATACAGATGGATAGAATGGATACTGATGGACAGTGTGGATATGAGTGGACAGTATGGATACAGATGGGCTGTATGGATACGGATGAGCAGTAAGGATTGAATAGGTAGTACGATAACAAATGAGTAGTACAATAATAAATGAGTAGTACAGTAACAGGTAAGTAATACGATAAGAGATGAATGAAGCGGATGCTGATGAAGAATACGGTTACTGATGAAGATGAATGATACAATAATGCAGATGCAGATAAATGATACAGATGCAGATAAATGATGTGAAGCTCCGGACAAACGGAGCTTTTTTGTCATTGTCAGGGATGAAGGTAACTTTATGGCACGGAATGTGTGGAACGGCACGGAGATAACCTGAAATTGGACTATTTCGTGGAAGGGTTCCCTTATATATAAGGCCCTGAAATGGTCTTATTTTAACCATTTTTGAAGTAAGCTACAAAATAAGGTCATTTTTTACCTCTAATCCTTGCGAAAATACCAAAATGATGCTGCTTTGAGTATATATTTATAAAATAAAGATAAAAAACGGTCTTATTTCCAAGGAGATTTACAAAAATGAAGGGATAACGCCACTTGTTACCTCTATTTCGCCACTGTGATGGATTTCTTTGATATTTTTCTGATGGATTCTTAATCTTAACCGCTCCTTGGCTGCAATTATAAGCATCTCCTTGCTGAACCCGCGCCAATAGGTATAAAATTCAAGACAGAAGCTTTTTGATCGAGGAGGATATATAGATGAAGAGTGGAGTGGAAAGTGAGCTAATGGAGACTATTACTGCTAAAATTACTGAGGTTCGTCGACATCTCCATCGACATCCTGAGCTGTCCAATGAGGAATTTGCTACTACGGCGTACATTAGACAATGCATGGAGGAAGCCGGAATACGTATTTCAGATTATCCGCTGGAAACGGGGCTCATCGCGGAAATTGGCGGGCTGAACGGAGGCCCGGTTATCGCGCTCCGTGCCGATATCGACGCTCTTCCGATACAGGAAGAGACCGGACTCCCTTTTGAATCGCAAGTCCCTGGTAAAATGCACGCATGCGGACATGACTTTCATACGGCTTCCCTTGTAGGTACTGCTTTGCTGCTCAAGGAGTGGGAGCAGGAGCTGCAAGGAACGGTTCGCCTGTTGTTCCAACCAGCAGAAGAGAATGCAAAGGGAGCCAAGCAGGTCATAAATAGCGGAGCGCTCGAAGGTGTTCAGGCCATATTCGGAATGCATAACAAGCCTGACCTGCCCGTAGGCACAATCGGAATTAAGCCAGGCCCGCTTATGGCTGCTGCGGATGGATTCGTGATCGAGATCGAAGGCAAAGGCTCGCATGCCGCAGTACCGGATGCGGGTAAAGATCCGATTGTTGCTGCTGCGCATATCGTAACTGCGCTTCAATCTATTGTAAGCCGTAATGTTAGCCCTCTGGAAAATGCGGTTGTGAGTGTAACTCAAATTCATAGCGGGAACGTCTGGAATGTCATACCTAAGCAAGCATTCATGGAAGGCACAGTACGCACCTTTAATAATGAAGCCAGATCACTTGTGATGGAACGATTTGTTCAAATTGTAGAGGGTGTAGCGACGGCATTTGGCACAACTGCTTCCGTGCGTTGGATGGAGGGACCGCCTCCTATAGCCAACGATGCGACTTTAGCAGAATGGGCTGATGCAACCGCTGCTGAGCTAGGCTATGAATCGATCATTCCTGCACTATCTTCGGCAGGGGAAGATTTTGCAGTCTACCAGCAGACTGTACCTGGGTTATTTGTATTTATGGGAACTTCGGGAACTCAGGAATGGCACCATCCTGGATTTACGCTTGATGAAAGGGCGCTGCCGGTCAGCGTAAACTTTTTTGCCCATTTATCCAAAAGAGCGCTTAGCCTGCTATCCTCCTAAAAATACAGCACTCTAAATATATCCTGCTGTTTCTATTGACAGGCTGCTTCCTTTCGATAGAAACAGCATTTTTATGATTTTCTCAATGTACCTCGTTCCAAGCCAAGTGCTTCCTCAACATCATCCATCTGAATAGCAAGCAGCCCGGCCTCGGTGCCATGACGTTGAAAAATGGACGGAAGGTTGATTCCAAGTATTCTGTCGTTGTTCTTAACGCCATGATCGGGTCTGCGAACCAGATCCTCCATCAGTACAGACACTGTAGTCTCATCGCCGTAATCCTCTGCTTCAAATGGTTCGAGCGGTGCAGATACAGCAACATACAATATCTGTGACCAATCAAGCTCATAAGGTTTTGCTTGGACAATGAGCTTCAAGGGCCGATACGCATCATCATAAAAATCACAAAGCGCCGCTATTCGCATGATACTGATTTCTCCTTGCGTCCACGACCCAATTGCTCGTCGAGCTGCGCTAAAATCCGTTCGGTTTCACTTGACCACTGCGTTTCTGCTTCCTGATTTCTTTTGGCCCGATCCGCTTCTCTTGCTGCAGCCATTAGCGTTCCATACAAAACTCTGCGCTGAATCTGATCCAGACGCTCCTCTGCAAGACCAAGCGGCACCCTGAAAGTCTCAGAGAGATAACTGATAGCCTCCGGCCTTTGATCGGGAACCGGAAGCTTGGCGAACATAAAAAAGGGGATCGCCGCATAGAGCACAAATTGGTCGGCTTCTTTCTCCTGGGCATGTTTGAAAGGCTGTGACATGTATCTCTGATCACCCGCGTGCCTGAGCACGTGGCACAATTCATGAAAAAAGATGACTCGGGCAGTTAGCTCATCCGCATCTTTATTCAGAAAAATTACACCATCTTCATTGTCCGAAAAAGAAGGGCAGCGCTCGTACAGCAAATCAACCTTAAAGGCATTAGCTACATGCTCAATATCATGATGGTTGGCGTCAACGATTCCGTTGTCTAAGTATTTCGTACTGATCCATTCTTCCAAAGGGGTTTCCTTATAATAGGAAAGCAGCATGGATTTCACCTCAAATAAGAATATATGTTCGTATGTATTAGGAAAATAATAGCCCTTTTAAAGGGCTTGTAAGTGCGAGCGCAGATTCTATGGATGAACCCAGTTAACGACCTTAATAGTATAATTCGCCGTGTAACAGTCCATTTCCTCTATATTTTTTAACTTTCATCCAATAATTTTTTCTTCTGCTCCCGATAGGCTCTAAGTGCCGCTTCCATCATCGCTATCTCATCGTCGGTGTAGGCTTCCGGACCACCGTAAAAAGACAGATTAGTCGCTTTCTCATGTGATGAAGAGGAGTTCTGTGTACGACCAAGCAAATAATCCCCGTTCGTATCGAGAGCATCAACAATCCTTCTCAAGGATTCGGGGTCAGGCTTCCGGTCATTGGTTTCATACCTTGATAGCTGGGCTACTGTAAGACCTGCATTTGCCGCCAGGTCTCTTTGAGTTATTTCTTTTTGTTCCCTAAGCGTTTTAATCCGATCACCGAGTGTCTCCATAAAGATTCCTCATTTTTTATCGTTTCACCTATTATATCATCTAGTTACCAAAATGGTAAGTAAAAATTGAAATATCTTATTACCATTTTGGTAATTAATCAGATTGACATTACCAAAATGGTAATTTATAATCGTATTAGGCACAAAAAATGGTCGTATTTGGATGTTATTCATAATTTTGATTTGTGGAAAAGTAATAAATATCAGACTTTTTTATCAACTTAGACATTGTAATTACCAAATTGGTAATAAATTTATGCAGGGACAGGCAGAGGAGGAAGCATAATGGGAAGAAAACGCACTAGTATTTTATTGAAGACCTTTAGCTCTCTACCTATTAATCAATCCGCAACCCGGGCAGCTGTGGAAGAAAGATTGGAGGAGGTTCGCCAATACCGGCAGATCGGATTCATCCGCCAGGAAGCGAGGCTAACGCCTAGCTATGAGCCGAGATATCACGGCAACACTTACGTGATTAGTAAATCGTCAGAGAATCTGGCCATTCGAAATGTAGATAAGGAAGCTGAATTAATTGACAAGTCGGAGCTATTAGACAAAGCTATGAAGCTATTGACAACGGATCAGCGCGAGGTCATTGAACGGAGCTATCTGAACGATGAAGGGGAGTACGATTTTATCAGCTGCGGTGAAATGGGCATCAGTGACAGAACATACCGCCGTATTAAGGCTAGCGCCATCATGAATCTGGCGATCGCCATGAGGTTAGAAGTATATGAGGGACAGGATAATATGGGACAAGCTAGTGTGACATACAAATAGGTGAAAAGTAGTTTTTTAGACAAATGGATTCTATAAAAATAAAAAATAGCGATAGTCCAAGACTTGCTCACACGTCCAAGACTGTCGCTTTTTCTTTTTTTACGAAGCTGGTTAATCCTTGAATTTCTGCACCCGTTTAGCCTTTTTTCTCACTAAATATTGCTTGTCAAGCGGATAGAGAAATGCGGCTATTAAACCTGCGACAATGAACAGCTCGGGTGCTAATGACATCGTGGTTCGAATGGTCATTTGCGCGGGGCCGCCCTGGATTTGATTGGGCACATACCCGGCGACCTCCAGTAAGATTCCGATCAAAAAAATAGCCAGTGAATTGGATGTTTTCATAAAAAAAGTCATGATCCCGGAATACAGACCTTCAAGCCTGACGCCTGTTCGTAGCTCATCCTCATCCAATACGTCAGGAAGCATGGACCAGGGAACCACATGGGCGACGCCATAACCGATACCGACGACTGCTCCAATCAGATAGACCAGATAAGATGGCGAATCCGGTGTAAGCAGCATCCAGGCCATTTGGCTGACCGCCCAAAGGAGCAGACCGCAGATAATCGTTTTTCTTTTGCCTATAGCGCGGGAGACCTTCGTCCACAGAGGTAGTGTTACTACTCCTGCGACAATGACAGTAACCAGCAGGTACGACATTTCCTCTTCACGGTTAAGCCAGTATTTCATGTAATAAATTACGAAGCCTTCAATAACGTTGGATGCCGCATAGCAGCCGACATAGAGCAGAAGGAGGCGGCGGAATGGCCGACTAGCCAAGGCCAACCGGATTTCAGCTCCGAAGCGGGAATTCCCCGGTTGGACTGGAATGTTCTCACGCTCCCTTGTCCGAAAGAACAGCAGCAGCGGAATTAGAATGATAAACAGTCCGACGGCAAGCCCCATAACCCGATACCCTTGGATAGCATCGGCATAGCTGTCTGCAATCATCTTGGGAATTACGGCGGCAACCAGCCCCATAATTAATTGAACGGCGATCCGGTAGTTGTTGACACTGGTCCGTTCGTTGTAATCTCCCGTCAATTCAGCAATAAGACTAAGATAAGGCACGTAATAGAGCGTTAATGTCGTCATAAACAGCATGTAGGCAGCAGTGAAATATATGGCATTTAGCGTATCTGTGTCAGCTCCCGGGTAGCTCCACATAAGGAAAAACAGCAGGCCTATCGGAATCGCGGAAAGGAGCAAAAAAGGTCTTCTCCGTCCCCATCTCGTGCGTGTGCGATCCGTAACGATCCCCATAATAGGGTCGATAAACGCATCCCAAATTCGGCCAATCATGAAGATGCCTCCGGCGAGTGTAGGTGACAACCCGATATAATCCGTCAGAAAAAATAGATAATACATGCCAATCACGGTGATCGTAATGACATTTACGATTTCACCGGAGCCGTATAGCAACTTGGTATTCCAACGCAGCTTTCCGGCCGGGGTGGGGCTTGCCTGTTCGGAAGAACGGACTTCGTATGGTGAAAAAGGCTCATTGCTGTCCGATAAAGTAGGCATCGTTCATAGACACTCCCTTGATATAATGGTTAACTCATACTGGTCATGGAGCTAAGATAATCCCGCATGAATCCATGAGCCAGGCTTTTGTCCGGCAGGCTGCCAACCATGCCATACATCGCTGTGGAGCCTTCCGCATAAGCCTCAGGATGGCCCGCTACCGCTTCAATCGCTTGCTGCAAATCCTGACTGAATGCATCCACGCTATCCCGGTGCGCTTGCGTTACCATAAAGTGCAGGCTTGGCGGCAGATGCTGGCGATCCATATGCCACCCTTTGCTCTCCAGTTCATCGGCAATAGCATAAAGGTTCAACTCTTCAGAACCGACAGCAAAGACGCTCATTTGGGGATTTCCCAGAATGTGCAGCCCAGGTATTGCGACTATTGCTTCTTTGAGCCTGCGGGTGATTTGCAGGGTGGCATCTGCAAGGCGGCTGTAGCCGTCTTGTCCGAGATAATTCAGCACCGCCCATGCAGCGGCGATCGCTCCTCCCGGTCGAGTACCAGCCATTGTAGGAGAGGCAAACAAGCCGCCCGGCCAGTCGCTGCGGACATAGAATTGGTGCTGGCGGTACCTGTCCTCCCGGTACAGAACGACAGATGCCCCCTTGGAGGCATATCCGTATTTGTGAAGATCGGCGGACATCGAGGTCACGCCAGGGACGCGGAAATCGAAATCCGGTATCGGTTCGCCGATTTTTTTGAGGAATGGCAGCATAAACCCTCCCAGACAAGCATCCACATGGAAAGGGATGTCATTGTCAATAGCGATTCTTGCCATATCTTCAATAGGGTCCATAACGCCATGCGGATAGGCGGGAGCAGAACCAACAAGGAGAATCGTATTGGCGTTAATCAGCTCTCTTGTCACGGATACATCAGCCCGATACTCCTCTGTTAACGGAATGTATACGGCCTTAATATCGAAATAAGCCGCGGCTTTGGAAAATGCCGGATGAGCAGTGACCGGAAGAACCATTTCCGGTTGACGGATTTCCGGGTGAACGGCCCGGGCAAAGTCCCTTGCTGTTTTGACGGCCATTAGAATGCTTTCCGTGCCCCCTGAGGTCATATTTCCGACCGTTCCGCTTCCTCCGCCGAGCAAATCTGCTGTCATCGAAATCACTTCCGTCTCCATTTGACGCAGGGAAGGAAAGGCGCCGGGGTTGAGCCCGTTCTCTTGAGAGAATAGCTGATATGCCTGTCTGGTCAGATCAGAAATATTTTCGCCTCCGTAATAAACGAGACTCCAGGTTCGGCCATCACGCCAATTAGCATCCTGCCCACGCAAGGCTTGCAGTTGATCCAGGATTTCTTTCTTCGCCCGGCCGATTGCGGGAAACTGAAGCTGTACCATAGTGAACACCGCCTTTCCAGATAGATTTCTGTTGAGAATGGCTGTTGAATGACTGCTGTTGAATATGATTGGCCTACCGTTAAGATGTTAAAACGGTTGCCTGCTGTGCATATATTTGGCGGCCGCCGATAATCGTTTGCAGAACGGTGATGTTATGCAGCTCCAACGGATCGACGGTCAGCGGATTGTCCGCGAGTATAACCAGATCGGCCAGTTTACCTGCTTCAATAGAGCCCTTATCCTTCTCCTCGAACGCCTGCCATGCGGCATCTATAGTAACAGCACGCAGTGCCTGATACGGTGTAATCCGGTATTCGGGTCCAAGCTCCCGTCCGCTGGCTGTGAGCCGATTGACTGCTACGGATACCAAATGCAGAGGAGAAGGCGGAGTGATCGGCGTGTCGTTATGGAGCGAGAAGCGGATGCCCCGATCTACTGCTGAGCGGAGTGGACTGATCCTGCGGGCCCTGTCTTCACCTAAGTAAACATCACGGTGGTCATCGCCAAAGTAATAGACATGATCATTGAAAAAGGAAGGAGTAATCCCCAATTCTTTGATGCGGTCCAATTGATCTTCGCGCACGGACTGGGCATGCTCGATACGGTGGCGTGCATCCGGACGCGGCAGCCGCCGCTGGGCTTCGCCGATAGCGTACAGCACATCATCAATAGCCGCGTCGCCGTTGGCATGGATGACCACCTGGCGTCCGGCCGAATGGACAGCAAATACCGCCTGTGCTAACTCCTCCCGATCCAACATAGGAAATCCTCTATACAGCGGGTCATCCTCGGAAAACGGCTGGTGATAAGGATTCGAAAGCCAGCCGGTGTATCCCTGAATGGAGCCGTCCTGAAACAGCTTGGCCCCTTGCGATTTGACCGGGCCGCGTTCATATTCGACAAGCTCTGGAGCATAATCCGGCTGATAGAGCGGAATGCTGATCAGCCGAAGGTCCAGCAATTTACGGCTGTGGGCATCCACAAGCGGCTCCGGATCTGTACCAACCGCGATTATGGCGGAGGTGATGCCTTGAGCTACGTACTCGGCGTTGGCAACTCTTATTCCTTCCGCATGCTGCTCTGCAGACAGAGGGGGGATATAGGCTTCAATTAATGCACCGTTCTCCTGAATCAATCCTGTAGGCTCGCCTTCCGTGTCACGTTGGATCACGCCGATCGCCGGCGCAGGGGAGTCTTTCGTAATTCCTGCCAGAGCCAGAGCTTTGCTGTTTGCCACACCCATATGACCTGAATTGTGGGAAAGCCAGACTGGATGCTCCGGAAAAGCCTGATCCAGCTCATACCGGCTCGGATGCCGTTTCTCTGCCAGCTTGGATGGGTCATATCCAAATCCCGTGATCCATTCTCCGACGGAAAGATTTGCTGCCCTCTCTTTCAAGGCATCAAGCAGCTCTGATATGCTGCGAATGGAGCCGCGCGGCGGACTCCACAGCGGAGCGGAGCGCACCTCCAGTATTCCGCTTAACGGAAAATGACCGTGAGCCTCATAAAAGCCGGGAAGCACCGTTTTCCCCTGAAGATCAATTACAGCAGTTTCCTGTCCTGCCAGCTGCAGAAGCTGCTCCGTACTGCCGACTGCAGCAATGCGTTCTCCTTGTATCGCTACCGCCTCAGCGGTTGTTCCTTCGGAGTCGAAGGTAAGCACCGTACCGTTAATATAAATTTGTTCCGGATATGCCATGAGGGCACCAGCCTTTCTTCTATTAAAATGTGTGATGAAAGATTCAACCTTTATAAGCATCTCTCCAGCGCAGCAGCCTGGATTCGAGCATCCGTACGAGGGAGTCGGACAGCTTGCCGACTGCCGCAAACACACCGATGCCCACAAATACTGCGGCGGTCTGGGAATATTGTCGGGCTTCGGCAATCATATAGCCGACGCCGGAGTTTGCTCCCATCAATTCGGCCACCACCAGACACAGCCAGGCAATACCTAGAGACAGGCGGAGGCCGAGCAGAATATTAGGCAGTGCAGCCGGAATGATCAGCCGGAAGATCCGCTGCAATTTGGAGTATTGCAGGACCTGAGCCACCTCATACAGCTTGCGGTCAACTCCCCGTACACCTGCGAATGTATTGACATATAAGGGGAAAAACGCGCCCAGTGCGATCAGAAGCACCTGCGAAAGCTGTCCCACTCCGAACCAGAGAATAAATAACGGAATTAGGGATAGTAGAGGAATCGTTCGCATCATCTGCAGAGAAGGGTCCAACAGCTCCTCCAGCTGTTTGGATAGTCCGATGGCCAGCCCGACGATCAGCGCAATTGAGCCGCCGAGGGCAAAGCCGGCAGCAGCCCGGATCACGCTGGCCTCCAGATGGATGAACAGCTTTCCGTTTGCTGCAAGTTTTACGAATTGCTTCCCGATCTCCCAGGGAGTCGGCAGAAGTGAAGGGGAGAGCACCCCTAATGCTCCAGCCACCTGCCACAGCAGCAGGACAGTTAACGGAAAGAACCAGGCCTGCAGGGAATCCGGCAGTCTGCTGGCCAGCGGTGCTTTCTCCTGATTATTTCGATGCAGATTCATAAATTATCCCCCAGATAGCTGTCACGCCAGCGGAGAAGCCGCTTCTCCAGCAGCTTGACCAGTGAATCGGTCAGCTTCCCGACAAAGGCGAAGATTAGGATGCCTACGAAGACTAGAGAAGTGATGGAGAAATACCGCGCATCCATGATCAGAAAGCCGACCCCTTCGCTTGATCCCATCATTTCGGCTACCACCAGCCCAAGCCAGGCCGCTCCCAGCGATAAACGGATGCCGAGCAGAATATTTGGAAGAGAGGCAGGCAGGATGAGCCGAGTAATCTGGCTCCTGCGGTTATACTCGAGTACTTTAGCTACCTCGAACAGCTTGGTGTCGACCGAGCGGATACCAAGAAAAGTGTTCACATATACGGGAAAGAAGGCGCCAAGCGCAATCAGCAAAATTTTCGATACTTCGCCAAATCCGAACCATAAAATAAAGAGCGGCGTAATAACCAGGTGGGGAACCGTCCGCAGCATCTGGATCGAAGGATCAAGCTGTTTCTCCGCAAGCCGCGAAAAGCCCGACCACAGACCAAGCGCAAGCCCGACGGAGCCTCCCAGAAGAAAGCCCAGGAAGGAGCGCCATACAGAGATCCTTAAATGAAAGAAGAGCTCTCCTGATCTGGCAAGATGATAGAATTCCTGGGCAATTACGTGGGGAGTCGGCAGAACGGTAGGACTGATTTGTCCCGCCGTTCCGGCTATCTCCCATATGATCAGTGTCAGAACCGGCAGAAGGATCCCTTTGGCAGCCGTCTTCCATTTGTCTTGTCGAACACTGTACAGCCTTTTTGGGGGTGTAGCGGTCTGGAGGGCTGTTTGAATAGCTTCATGTTCTTTCACCTGAACGTTCTGCATCATCCGCCTCAAGATTTCGGTTCGTTGGCGGCATCCTTAAGAGCCTGCTCAATGAACTGGTTATCCACTACTTTGGATACATCAATGGATTTGCGGATAGTTTTCTGCTTTAGCTGGAAATCCGCTGTTTCCTGCTGCTGCGCTATAACCTCGCTGCTAATAGGCTGATTGACCGGGGGAACACGATCACGCAGCGCTTTGATGACAGCCGCGTCCACCTGAAATTGCTCTGAGTATATCCCGGTAGCTTCATCCAGATGCTTTTCCTCCCAGACACGAGCTTGTTCATACACCTTAAGGAAGGTTGTTATCAATTCAGGATGCTCCTCAGCAAGCTTCGTACGGGCGATCAGGAAGGAAGGTGACAAGACTCCCAGCGCTTCACCATCGGTCAAGACCTTTGCTTTGCCCGTGAGCACATTTGTAGTAATGTAAGGGTCCCAGGTTGCCCAGGCATCAACACCGCCGGTTTCAAAAGCGGGCTGCGCTTCGTTCGGCTGCAGCTGGATGATTTCCAAATCGGAGGGCTTGAGTCCCGCTTTGTCCAGACCGCGATACAAGAAGTTAAAAGCGTTACTGCCTTTGGCAACTGCCACCTTTTTGCCTTTAAGCTCTTCTATACTGGTCAAGGAGCTGTCCTTGGGCACAATGATGGCTACATTGCTTTTCCCGTCAATAATTTGTGCGATTTCCGTAAAGCCGATATCCGCAGCCTGCGCGGTTACAACCGGCAGATTGCCCAGCCCTGCGAAATCCAGCCGACCGGCGGCAATAGCTTCTGTCATTGGAGGCCCGCTTTGGAATTCAGCCCATTCCACCTTAACGCCTACCTTTTCAAATTCCTCTTCAAACCATCCTTTGCTCCGCGCCAATGAGTAGGAGCCTGGTCCGGGCTGAATGCCGATCGTCAAAGTCAAATCACCGTAATCTTTAACGGCCGGAGAGGAGGCGGCATTAGGAGCGGGGGTTGAATTGGTTGAATTCACAGAGCTAGACGTAGTTGTTCCATTGCTGCCGCAGCCTGCCACCAGAAGTGTCAGGGCGGTTAACATTATCCATACCGTGCTTTTTTTGAAAAATTTCATATATGATTCCTCCTTAAATAATCTTCATTTTGTCTTGAACTGTGCTTTGATCTGCAGATCTGGCGTCTTCCACTTTCTCGAATTCGTTTAAAACCGCACGCCGGTACTGCTCAAACGCTACGCTGGTCTTCTTGCGAGGATGGGGGATCTGGATGTGCTGAAGACTCTGGATCTCCCCCGGACGAGCATTCATTACCGCTACCCGTTCTCCGAGAAACACTGCCTCGTCCAGATCATGTGTAACCAGCAGCATAGTCGTTCTGTCCTTCTGCCAAATATCGAGCAGCACCTCTTGCATGTGGGAGCGGGTGAATGCATCGAGTGCACCGAATGGCTCGTCAAGCAGCAGCACCTTTGGTCTTCGCAGGAGTGCACGTGCAATAGCGACCCTCTGAGCCATGCCGCCTGAAAGCTCCCGGGGATAAGATTGCTCAAAACCCCTCAGACGGACCAGCTCAATCAACTCCTCCACACGGAAGCGAATCTCCGGGTCTTTCAAGGAAAGATTGCCGGCTATATTTTTCTGGACGGTAAGCCAGGGAAACAGGCGGGGCTCCTGAAAAATAAAACCCTTCTCAATGCTAGGCCCCTGAATGGGCCTCCCGTTCAACAAAACGCTGCCTTCATAGGAATTGTCCAGTCCAGCGATGATCTTGAGCAGGGTGCTCTTGCCGCAGCCGCTGGGCCCGATTATTGTGACAAACTCACCTTCACTAACGTTTAGATAAATATCGTGCAAAGCCTTTATCTGCCCCTGGGGCGTAGTGAATGTTTTGTGCAGGCCGCTGATTTGCAGGATGTGCGAATTCATCGAATCTATCAAATTCATGCTGCCTACCTCCTTTCAAGTTGTGCCAAAGCCTCGGAGTGTGCTGCGGGTCTTGAAAGAACGGAATTACCCAGTGCAATAGCTTCTCCCTTGGAACTCCCGATTGAATGGTGGGTAGAATTATCAAGCGGCAGCAGCGGAAAGAGCAGCTCCGCAACGCGGTAAGCTTCTTCCAGGTGCGGATAACCTGAGAAGACAAAGTTATCAATGCCAAGATCAGCATATTCCTGTATCCGGAGCGCCACTGTTTCGGGATCACCAACCAGAGCCGTGCCGGCACCACCGCGGACCAGACCGATACCGGCCCACAAATCCGGGCTGATCTCTAAATTCGAGCGATCACCCTGGTGCAACTCTGCCATCCTGCGCTGGCCGACAGAATCCATTTTGGCGAATACCTTCTGGGCCTCCGCGATGGTGTCCTCATCCAGATGGGAGATCAGTTGTTCCGCTGCTCTCCAGGCTTCCTCCCGTGTCTCACGAACGATTACATGCAGCCGGATACCGAAGCGGACTGAGCGGCCTTCCTGTTCCGCGAGCTGTCGGACAGCTGCAATTTTAGCCTTAACCTGTTCTGGCGGTTCCCCCCAGGTGAGGTACACGTCGATATGCTTGGCTGCCGTCCGCAGCGCGGCCTCCGATGAACCTCCAAAATACAGCGGCGGATAGGGTGTCTGCACAGTGGGCTGCAGCACTTTGGCTTTATCGACTCGGAGATGCTTGCCTGAGAAAGTGATTTCTTGCTGCCGGATGGCATCCCGCCAAATGGTAAGGAACTCGTCTGCCCGTTCGTAACGTTCGTTATGATTCAGAAACACACCGTCTGCGGCCAGCTCTTCAGGATCGCCTCCGGTAACCACATTCAGCAGCAGACGGCCCCCGGAGCTGCGATCAAAGGTAGAGGCCATCCGTGCTGCGAGGGTAGGGGACATCAGATCCGGACGGACAGCGACCAGAAATTTAAGCCGTTTGGTTAATGGGAGCAAGGAAGATGCAATGACCCATGGATCCTCACAGCCTCTTCCTGTAGGAATCAGCACACCTTCATAACCTAGTTCATCGGCGGCAGTGGCGATTTGCCGGTAATAACCAGGTGTAGCTGCTCTACTGCCGGTTGCGGTTCCCAAATACCGGCCATCTCCATAGGTCGGTATAAACCAGAAAATGTTCATGCAAAGTCCTCCTTGAATGTATTTTTTTATAGGAATACTTGGTATTTAGACGTGGTTGAATAAAATAACTTAGTTTTTGCTGTATATTCCTATTTAGTTAATCTATATATGTTGAACTAAAGAAAAGGTTGGACAACAGCGATTGAAGGATTATTTTACCCGGCTGCCTTATGCGTACAATCATTAGTTCAACTTATATAGAAAAGTTCCGTGAAGAATACGTTGTTAAACGCATCAGATTTCCGCTATCTGTTATTGCAATTAAATAAAAGGTGGGTTTTGAAGGTTTTGAAGGTGGACTTTGGATAACTTACATTAAAAGCTGCAAAAGTGCAGTTTTTTTATGATAAGCTCACTAATGTTACTGAAAAGCCTGCAATTATGCATCTTTTTGGAGCTTTTGGTGCTAAAACCCAGTTAATGTTTAGAAAAAGATGCATTTTTGCAGGTGTTTTTCTACTTTCGGCCGAAACCCAGTTAAAAACTGCACTTTAGCAGGCTTTTTCGGGTGAACATAGTTTTACCTAGAGAATCAACAGCATCACCAGACCAGCACCTACAGTTTCTAGTAAATCTAGAGCATCCGACAGGACTTACATCGCCAACATCACCACCAGCACC
>RCUU01000100.1_pt1 | contig 48060 bp, 47 predicted proteins | sample 2166211 | NCBI WGS metagenome assembly RCUU01 (sample SAMN09932620, study PRJNA488358) | compost metagenome | feature: garden; material: soil; isolation source: compost soil in phenylacetic acid-enriched culture | place: Germany: Experimental Botanical Garden Goettingen | collected 2016-01-27
AAAAAGGTGTTCTTGGGCCCGCTTACACAGATAACAATCAATATAGAATGTACAGCATTGAGCAAGTCTACCAGCTAGCACATATTCTATTGCTTCGCAAGCTGGGAGTGTCTGTTCAGTCCATAAATGATTGTATGACCTCCTATTCTGTGGATCAATATCGACAGCTTCTTCATCATTCCTTGCGGGAAGTGGATGCTGAGTTGCTTCGGCTCAAAGACCTTCAGCATTTCATAAAAAAAGTTTTACATGAACAGCAAAACTTTAATTCGCAGTCCAACCAGTATCACATAAAGCGGCGAGACACCACCTACTTTGCAAGTTGGATTGAAATGGATTCACACACTAAACTTAATGCCAAACTTTTGGCTGAACAAGCGAAGCGTGTTCCGAACTTGTTCGAATCGGACATTCATTATATTTATGATGGTTCGAGCACAATTACCTTATGCCTAGAAACTCAAGGACCTGGCGATTTTTCTTTACCTGGAGGCAATTACCTTTCCATGCAGAGCCCAATTCATGAAGATGATGAGCTCGAACAAATGATTGAACAGTTGTACGACTATGCTGCTGCGCAATCATATACCATAGCTGGACCCCTAATCCTTATTGAAAGATCCTATTTATCGTTATTTAGCAAGAACGAGTTGCATTACGAGTTGCAATTCTTGATCGAATCGGTAACAAAATCCGAAAGGGGGAACCATCATGACTGCAGCACCGATAACAATTGAACCCATGCAGGCCAAGTATAATCCACAGGTCGGCCGCTTGCTTGTTCACGGGTTTCGCGGAAAATTTCAAAAGTTGACGAACATGAATGATGACGATCTCGCTCTTTTTTTCGAAAAGATGTTTGAACATTATCCCACCGAACCGGCAAGTCAAAGAATGGCCGCCCTGCAAGATGGAGAGGTTATCGGAACGATATCTATCAAATGGAAGCCCGAATCTGACATAAAGCAAAAGCAAAAGCTTCCTTCGTGGAAGAGCTTCAATAAGTTGGGAAAATGGAACCTGATAAAAATGCTGATCGGGTTATCTTTAATAGATCATAAACCACAGGCTGGAGAATGTTATATTGCAGACATTGTTGTCCATCCGGACCATCGAAGCAAGGGGATTGGAAAGCTATTATTTCAGTGGGCGCAGCATTTTGCACAAACTGAGCCACACTTAAATGTGCTGAGCTTGCACGTCGTAGGTAGTAACCCACGTGCCAAGCAACTATACGAGCTCCTGTCATTCCAGACTCATTTACAAAAGAATAGCTTAGTGCGGCATCTTTTGTTCAATGAATCGAAATGGGATTATATGGTCTTGAATTTAAAATGATCAGTAAATTTTTTATGAGCTATTTAATGAAAAAGAAAAAGATACAAAGTCGGGTGGGGAAAGCGTATGCGTATATTTACTAAAGAAAAAATATCATTAATTGTCATCTTAATTAACTTATTTATTGCCTTTGTAGGGGTAGGCCTCGCTGCCCCAATCATGCCATCCCTTGCAAAAGAAATGCATTTAAGCGGTCAAGTGATGGGGTACATGATTTCTGCCTTTGCATTTGCCATGCTTCTCGTCTCTCCTATTGCCGGGATCTGGGTAGATACGATCGGCAGAAAGAAAATGATTGTACTCGGTCTATTCCTTTTTTCTTTCTCCGAGCTATTATTTGCCACTGGTAATCAGGTATGGGTACTGTTTCTTTCTAGAATTTTAGGAGGGATTGGCGATGCCCTCATTATGCCGGCAGTAACTGCTTTTATAGCGGATAGCACTTCATTAGAAGAGAGAGCTAAAGTCATGGGATATCAAGCTGCTGCGATTAGTTTAGGGTTCATCATTGGTCCCGGACTTGGCGGGTTTATAGCCGAATTGGGCATACGCGCTCCATTCTTTTTCGCAGCAGGCTTTGCCCTGCTCACTGCTATCATTTCACTCCTTGTTTTGCAAGAGCCTTTAACTAAGGAGCAACTCGCGAAAAACAGAAAATCGAAAATGAAAGTAAGCTTTTTCTTGGAGATTAAGAAATCATTTCACCCTTTATATTTGGTGCCACTTATCATTGTCTTCGTATTATCTTTCGGACTATCTGCCTATGAAATGATGTTCAGCCTTTTTGTAGATTCGAAATTCGGTTTTACTGCCAAAGATATAGCTACCATTATTACAGTTGGCTCCATCTCGGGTGTGGTAGCTCAATTGTTATTCTTTGATAAGCTGGTAAATAAGTTCGGCGAGAAGAAGCTAATTCATTACATGATTATCGTAGCCGCAATTTTCATTGTTGCTTCTGTGTTTGTCAGTCGTTATTGGAGCATTATGGCGGTTTCCAGCATCGTATTTTTCGCCTGTGATTTACTTCGTCCTGCCGTAACAACATTACTTTCCAAATTGGCAGGGGAAGAGCAAGGATTTGTTGCTGGGATGAATTCCATGTATACAAGTCTTGGAATTATTATTGGACCGGCATTAGGCGGTATTTTATTTGATGTGAATATTAATTTGCCATATATTTTCGCAGCAATAGTCCTGTTTTCCGCTTTTGTAATATCGGTAGTATGGAAAAGTAAAGTAAGGGAATCCATTTCATAGTACCTTGATCTGCTGCAGGAACACCAAGAAACGGAGCCTCTCTGGCCAGGCTATATATTTTTTATCCCTGACAGGACCTGATAATAATTTGTAGAGGGTTGGTTGAAGAAATGCGGATCTCTGTCACTTTATCTTTAGGTATCGTATTACATGCGTTAAAACCGAAGCCTACCCAGGGAGAAGCTTTCTCGCAAAGTATCCATTCACTAAGTCAATTAATTACATTTGGAACGGTTCCCGGGATTATGTTGTATAAAGCTGCCCTAACTCCCAATTCATTTTTGGTTTGGGTTTGTATCGGTATATTTGTCAGCGCCTGCGGAATCCAACTAGCACATGAAAATACGAGGTTCCCTAGTAAAGTGAACAAAAGAATGTCAGTTGCTGCAGGCGGAAGTCTTTTAACTCTGTATGCATTATTTATAGCAAAATATTCAATCATACTAACGACTTTATTAATATTGCTTTTGAGCCTGCTTATTGTTTTTCCTATTCGAAAAAGGAATTAAAGGATGTGATATCGATGAATATTGAAGCGCTATTTGAGCAATATGGATATGCACTCCTGTTCATAGGATTACTGCTGGAGTTCATCGCTCTTCCCTTTCCAGGGGAACTAACAATGCTGTATGTGGGGTATCTGTCTTATCTGGGTGTGTTAAACGGATGGACGGCACTTTTTTTAGCGTTTACCGGAACGACATTAGGAATGACTGTGACATATGTTATCGGTCTGAGAGTGGGAATGCCTTTTATTCAGCGTTTTGGCAAATGGGTGTTCATTACACCAGGCAAATTCTATAAGACAAAAAAAAGGTTTAAAAGGCGCGGTAATTTTCTTGTATTCATCGGCTATTTTATTCCTGGTGTTCGTCATATAACCGGTTATTTAACTGGTATCTTGGGTTCTTCGTTCCGAACCTTTGCAGTCTATGCTTATAGCGGCGCCTTGTTCTGGTGTATTAGCTTCATCGGGTTGGGAAACATGTTTGGCTCACAATGGGACAATTTGTTGCACACCATTGAGAGTTATTCCTTGGAGTATCGTAATCATCTTGGTACTGCTTGGAGCTGTTGCCTGGCTAGTAAAACGAATGGTTCAATCGTCACGTCGTAAAACACTAAGAGGGGATGAAGTGGAATGAGTCAATCGAAAGCGAGGATAACCGCCCTTGATTTTGCGAGAGCATTGGCGATCTTTGGAATGATTATCGTGAACTATAAGCTTGCAATGCAGGCAGAGAATAGCGGACCGGGATGGCTACAATCGATAGCAGGTCTGTTTGAGGGGCGAGCATCTGCATTGTTTGTCGTACTGGCTGGTATCGGAGTAACTCTAATGACCTCGAAAGCCCGAAGCTCAATGAACGGGGAGCTTATTCGACAAAACCGGAACAGCTTATACAAGAGAGCAATCTTCCTGTTTATTGCCGGCGTGCTTTTATTGTTAATAGACTGGAGCGCAGACATTTTGCACTACTATGGGGTATTCATGCTTGTGGCTGCGGTATTGATAACCGTATCCAACAACAAAATACTCGGATTGTTCGCGTCTATCCTGGTAGCATCACAGTTATTTTTAGTCATATTCGATTACACCCAAGGGTGGAGCTTAAGTTTTAAAGAATATACGGGTTTTTGGACAATAGAAGGGTTCATTCGTAATCTGTTATTTAACGGATTCCATCCGATCTTTCCTTGGCTGAGCTTCTTCCTCATCGGCATGTGGATTGGCAGAAAAGGCTGGCTGAGCAAGGAGCATCGATCGAAGTTGTTGATATATTCATTGTCAGGAACAGTTGTTTTTGAATCCCTTTCCTTCTACTTGATTAAATGGGCTTCCCCTGTACTGGGGAATGAAGCGGCACATTATTTGTTTGGAACGAAACCGATGCCACCGACAATGCTGTATGTGCTCTCAGGAATTTGTTCGGCTATGGCCGTAATCGCGATTTGTCTTTATGTCGTCGATAAATTTGAACAGTCCGTTCTTACGCAAGCACTGATCAGTACCGGGCAGTTATCGTTATCTCATTATATTGGACATGTAGTGTTCGGATTGGGGCTGCTTCATATAACAGGCTATTTGGAAAATGGCAGTCTTATTTTTGCAATGGCATACGGAAGTTTATATTTTATAATGGCCATTATCTTTTCGCATATGTGGAGAAAATGGACGACGAGAGGGCCGATCGAGTTGCTTATGAGAAAATTATGCTAAAGTCATGGAAAGATGCAAAGGATCTTTAATATGTCAGTTGCTATTACTTTGTCAATGCCGGAATTAATTTGACCCACTAGTGCAGACTTGAAAGTGACTCACCTCGTTATTTCAAGCGTCCTTGGTAAGCGGCAGAAGAATCGAATCTCCCCTTTGTGCTCTTAGATTTGATTTTGGGCCATCTCAGTAAAGTGGGATAGCCCCCCCATAAATTTTAATATATATAGTAGTGAAAATGCAGTTCTGCGAAAGTGAGTTTAAATTTTTATATAAAAGATGATTTGTACCAGAGGGCCAATCTAGTGCAAGATGTGCTGCGCAGGCCGCATCGTTCACATGTACGAAGGAACTAATTCCTTCACTCGCAGCTAGTTCACCATGCCGTACCTGCTCAGCGACAAAACCGTATGTTGCATACCAAGTACCAGGTCCATAAAATAAACCATAACGTAAAATGACATGCTCCGGCATTTCGACCACCTAGCTCTCCAAAGATTGAATCCCTTCGACTGTTGTTCTTCTGGGCAAGGGAGCCTCTGTATCAAGTGGATTTTCTTCCGTAGCCGGCCCCTCACCGGGTGAATAAGCACATGAGATGCTCTGCGTAATTATCTTACGAACACCTACAGCTAACGCCGCATCTACGAGATTACGCGTCCCTTCCTTCCGAATATTTAAATTATCCACAAAGTTGCGTGCGCTTAATGCCGTCAGTTAATGTATAATAACTTCCGGTCAAATATATCTACCGTTACAGGGAAGCCCCCCATATTCTTAATCACCGAAATATAATCTGGGTTTCGGATCATGCCAATGACCTCATGTCCGGCTTGGACTAACTTAGTACTATTTCTCTTCCAACGATGCCACTTGCTCCTGCGACTACGATCTTCATCCAGCTTTGACCTCCATTTTAACCGCTGTTACTTTACGTTTCCGATAATTAACTCCGAATACACCGGCAATAATTAGACCTGCACCGATGATATGATAATAACCGAGCTGCTCGTTCATAAAGATAACTCCGGCCAATATGGAAATGAGATTCCCCAGATTCGCAAACATGCTCATACTGGTGGCCTCAATCTTAGACAATATGTAATTGGATAACAAGGAAGAAACAAGCGAAGACAATAATCCGATATACAAAATAGAAAAGATAAACTGCGGATGACTTAAAGGCTCAATTAAATTGTGCATCGTCCCAGCTAAGATATGTTTAGTAATCGATATCGCATTAAAGCTGACACATCCGAACAGCATCATCACATAAGTCATTTGAATTGCGGTAAATCCATTGCTTAAATATCGAGCAACTACACCATATAACGAAAGTAACAATGCCGACAAGAGTAGTAAAAATATGCCTAAAGCACTCGTTCCCTGTGCCGAAGCCCCGCCCATCACAATAATGTAGATCACCCCACCGACCGAACACAATACGGACAGCTTCTGAATCCAGTTCGTTCTCTCTTTCAGAATGAGCGTAGCAAGGATCAGAGTGAAGACCGGCGATGAAGCTGAAATTATTCCTCCGATAGAGGATGTAGCATGCGTAAGACCGAAGGCTTGAAACCCGAAAAATGCGGTGGGATATACCAAACCAAGTGGCAATAAGCTTAGCCAATTGCGACCTTTCATATCTAACTTGATCCAACCTGCCAGAACAGGAATTCCTAGCGCTACAAACGAGAGAGTAAACCGATAAGCAAGTGTGTCGATAGGATCCGCAAATTCCAGGGCCACTTTCGTAAATAAAAAGGAGAAACCGATAATAAATGCGTATAATAGAGCCAATAGATAAACCTTTTTTTGTCCTACCATTATCTAATTCCCACCTTTCTAATACCTGAGGTTAGTCAAAGCTTGCCAGCTTGAGTAAATGAAAAGCCAAGTCCGTTATCGCTTCTTCCGGGTCGTGTTTCATTTCTGTCAAAATTCATTGCCGTCATTCTACACGGATCGACCCAATCGTACGGATAATGATAGAAGGAATAACCACCAGCAACAGGATGGAGCCGTAAACACCAAGAGTGTAGCTGGTAACGTAAGCGTACCCGAATCCCTGATGTAACAGAGAGAAAATGAGATGAATCAGCATGTTCGTAACACAAAAGGCGTAACTTCGGATCATCCAGTTCCGGTGACGGGTTATCCGTCTCTTTTTGATCTGGACAAGCGCCGTTATGGTGATAAACAGCCATATGATATTTAGCGCATTTAATCCCATGCTGGTTATTTTCCCTCCGGTGGCATAAGGCGCCATGTATCCGGAAGTCAACACGACGAGAAATACGGACACTAAATAGACATATCCGTTTATGCGATGAAATTTGCGGCTTTTTTCAAAAATACGATTGGAAAAATTGAGCAGCCCTGCCGCCATGGTGATGCAGGCAAATGCGACGTGAATATGCAAAATGTTCAGCCAAACCGGAAGATTAAGCTCTCGCTTAAGTCCCGTTTTATGGCTTAAAAACCCCTCGGCTCCAGGATGAATCAAATAATTTCCTACCAAAGTGTACAGGATAACTATAATAGTGACAGAAGCCAAAAGCGCATATAATGTTTTCCGTTTTACCATATGATCCAATACCTCCGCGACTTCATAAGTAATTTTTTATACGTCGCGCACTTCAACTTGCCGTATGATCGCCTTTGTCATTCCCTTCTTTTGATACTCGTTTTTTGGAAATCTTCTCAAACATATCATTGCCGCAGCCCATGCATCCTTCATTCTTAAGCTCCTCGATGACCGCAAACTCACCATTGATGCCGACGTACACTTCTCTTAAACACTGCTTGCAGCGGTAGGTGCGCAGTGTTTGTTTCACTTCGCCTGATCCGTTGTCCGCAGAATGAACATCTGGCTCTGGTTAGCGATCATTCCGTGCCTTCGTAGGCATTGAATTGCGGGAAATTAGCGCTGACGGTCAGCCCCATGTGGAGAAATTCGCGCTGCATGAAAAGCATAAAAGCAGGCGATTTATGGGCAAAGGACAGAATAATCGACATTCCCTTCTCCCTCTTCAATGCCTGGCTGCCGCGCGATACGAACAGGCCCATGATCCGTAAAGAAACAATCATACTATCCGTGCAGGTTTTCCGGCAGCGGCCCTAAATCCAAACCGCGTCATTGAATCGGCAGTCCCCACTCCTTCGCAATCGTTTCACCTTACGGACACGTGCAGGAATAACGGCCATATTGTAGTGCTCGGCCATCTCGTGATAGATCTTATTGATAACAGCGGAGTGCTCGGATGCTTTCTCTATTCAGATCTTCAAGTTGTCCGTAATGAGTACACGAGTCGTGCCGCCCAACAATTGATATATGTGGATATAGTTGCTGTTGTTTCACCAAAAAATCTTTATTCCCTAATTTTTAAAAGGAGCAATCGTCACCCAATATACAGCCCCAATACCGCTATCAAGAACGTGCTGATTTATTTGTGATTTATACATTAGGCTCCCGTTTTGCAAACTCTTGTAACATCCCTCTTATTTGTTCTACCAATAAAGCAGGCGCTTTCTTTGGGGAACCAGTGTCAAACGGAGGCTGCGGATCGTATTCCAAAATCAGCTGGACTCCTTTACTCATATCTTCTCCCAATTCCCATGCTATTAATTGAAGTGCCATATCTATACCAGAGGAGACACCGGCTGCGGTAACGATTTTGCCCTGACGAACCACTCTTTCATCTGTTGGAATTGCTCCAAGAGATTGAAGCAGGTCGAAGGATCCCCAATGACTGGTGGCTACGATTCCATTTAACAAGTCTGCGGCGCTCAAAATCAGAGAGCCGTTACAAACCGACGTGGTCCATTTCGTAGTTTCATGTATTTGGCGAATCCAATTTAACGTCTCTTCGTCATTCATTGGAGTTTTATAATTTGGCGGACTGCAACCTGGAACAACAAGAATATCAGCTGAAGTAACTTCAGAAAAACTGTAATCGGCATGCAAATACCCCATATTTGAGTCTAATTTAATTAACCCTTTTTTCTTAGCGACAAACTTCACTTCACATTTCATTGTAGCAGCAAATACCTCGTATGGACCAATTGCATCCAATGCTGTGATTCCATCGAAAAGCATGATTGCGATTTTCATAATGATTTCTCCTTAGTTTAACTAAATTTCTTTTCAAAATAATTACATGATGGGTATCAATGATATGGTAAGAATGTTAAATGCCAATCAAATAGTATTCCTCATACCAGCTATTTTTAGTAAATCTTATAAAAAAGACCGTTCGGTCTTATTTTAGGATAACATACTATATGTTAATGTACAGCTAAAACATGTTACACTTTCTTAACAAGAATAAATAATGGAGGATATTATGCGAAAAGGTGAACAGACACGAAGGCACATCATCCTAAAATCGGCAGAATTATTTAATCAGAAAGGGTATGCTGGCTGTTCAATGAATGACATTATGGAGGCTACAGGACTGCAAAAGGGGGCAATTTACCGGAATTTCAAAAGTAAAGATGAGATTGCTTTAGAGGCGTTTGATTTCGCTATTGATACTGTCTCTCAACATTATTCTGAAGAGATATTCCATGCTAATACAGTATTAGAAAAAATCGGTGCATTTTTTAATGTATATGAAGATGTAATAAATAACCCCCCAATAAAAGGGGGATGTCCGTTGCTGAATACTGCTGTAGACAGTGATGATACCAATTCGCTGTTAAGGGAAAAGGCACTTCGAGTTTTCCATACATTTCTCAACATGATTGAAGAGATTATCGAAGAAGGTATTCAAAACGGAGAGTTAAAACCTAATATCGATACAAGGGCGGTGGCCTCCTTTATTGTTGCAATTTTTGAAGGGAGTATTATGGCTAGCAAACTAGAAAGAGATAATAAACACATTGCCTACAGTAAGCAGCAGATACTGCATTATTTATTTATGCTACAAACTGATACATACATATAGATTTTGATTTGTTTTTCAGAGCTGTACTGATAGGAATAAAATCCAATCTATAACCTAAATTACATGTATCTCGGCTGTCACCCTTAAAAAAGTCGATTCCTTAATGAACAGGAAATCGGCTTTTTATGTGAAAAAATCTGTATACGTACAGGGAGCTGGTTTAATTATGTCCAAACTGATTCTAAGTGTACAACTTTCTCGAAATGATACGGTGACCCCTTTTACTGTCCCCTTTTCAAGCACTACTTTTTGTGGGCAACAACTAACATCATAGATGTGATCATGTTTTCCTTTGTCCGCCGCTGCGCCTTCATGCACGATCGACATTAATGCAGCCATCATGCCGGCAGGATTCGGATGCTGAATCACATTGCGTCCGTATACGATTCCTGCAGCGTGATGCTCGCACCGGGTTGGAAAGTCAAACTGCAACAAACTGCAAGGAAAGCAGTAGTCCACCGTAAGTCGTGAGCAACCCAGAGACGGACATCCACACGATCAATTGTCCAAAGCTTCGTCCTATCCTTAATGCGGCCATGGCGGGCAACAATTTAATCGCGTCAATCATAAGTGCTCCTACGATTTTCATAATAAGCCCAATCGAAAGTCCGGTTAGAAACACAACACGCTCTTCAGCGTATCCGTAGGTACTCCCAGCCACTTCGCTTGATCTTCGTCGTAAAAGCAATTGCAACTCTCTGTAAAAGAACCAGTACATTCCAACCACGACCAGTGACAGGACAGTAAGAAAAATGATATCCAGCGTAGTGAATGTCAAAATACTTCCGACAAACAGTCCGAATACATTGCCGGAATGCCTGCGATGTGAAAAATAAGAAAGGCGAGGGCAATAGCTCCGGTCATGAAAAAGGTCCCGATTAATCCCGTATCCTGAGCTTGCTCGAAAGTGGCCCCAACAACAATTCCGCTCATTGCTTCCTACTAAATGATTGAAATCTATGTCCACTCATTAATTGAATCAAATTCATAATACATCATCTATTTTATGTGGCTTTGCAGACAGCTTCTGGGCGATGTGCCTATTTCGCTTCCTCGCCGGCGTCAGCGCAGCCTTCACAGCTCCACAGGTATGGATTTCCAATCCGCATGTCGTGCCGGAATCCAGCATTTCGAAAGCGATGGGGATCGCCTTCTCGGGAGCGGCTTCCTTACCTATTTTCTGCTTCAATTGGGCAAAGGTCTTACATTTGCCTTCACTAGCAAGTGGTTGTTCGATCGGTTCGAGATTTCGGTCGGGCTTATAGGCATGGTAATGATGTTCCTCGGCTTCGGCAGCATGCTGGGAAGCGCGGTCAATGATTACGTCACGCGTAAGATAGCGATGTTGCGGACAATAGTAGTAGGGATGGTGCTGCTCATAGCGTTGTACATAGTGATGCCTAATCTGCCGAACCTCACTGCCGTAACCATCATCTATCTGATCATCAACGTTGTGCTCGGTATTATTTTCCCGCTTGTCATGGGTGCGCTCACCTTCCTGAACGTCTCCATCCGTAGGACGATTTCTAGCCTAGCCAATTCGACGATGAACGGTGCTCATACGTTAGGTGCGTGGCTCGCTGGTCTGCTCTACGTCCAGTACGGCGGCTATCCGTCGAGTGGTCTCATTGCGGCGGCCTGCCTAGCGCTTTCGCTTGGCTCCTTCCTTTATAGAAATTCAAAAAAAAGAGAACACATATCAAGTCAAATATGTGTCCTCCTTTATTCTAGCGTTGGATTTGATGCTGCGGTGATCTCCATCGGAGTCTCAGTCAGTGGAGTCGGGAGAAATCACGTCCCACTTTCCAAACAGCGTCAAACCCGCCGCTTTAGCCAGCGACGTAGACGCCTGGTTATCGAGCTGGCATCGGTACTGGGGTTCGTATCCCTGATCATAGGCGTACTTACAGATTGAACGCACCACTTTGCGGGCGTGACCTTTTCCCCTAAAGGACGTCAGAGTCAGGACGCCGAGATCCGCAATTTGCGCATTGTCCTCCCAGGGATACATGCTGGCGGCGCTGACCAGGCGGTTTTGCTCAAAAGAGCCAAACACCACCCAATGATCCAACTCCACAAAAGCGTCATCCAAGTCTTGTTCCGAGGCGGAGGACTCGAACTCGGAGAAAACCGCATCATCTTGCTCTGTTAACCGGCGCAAGTCACCTTCCAGATTTTCTTGCAGCAATACGTTCTTACCGGCTTCTGAATAATAAAAAAGATAATCTGCGCCATGCAGAGTGACTCCCGCTTCATTCAATTTCCGGCGAAAGATCTCCTCAGACAGTTCTTGTCGATGATAAAGGCCTACCTTATCGGCCAGCGCAGGCGTCAAGACCGCCATAACCCGGCCGTCGGCGGTTTCCAGTACCATGACCCGACTGTCTTCGCTCAGATCAGGGTTGATGGCGACAGTAAAGACTTCATCACTGTAGAGGACGTCTCCGTTCAAAAATTGCTCCCGCCAAAAGTCAGTTATCGTTTGTGAAAATAAAGGGATATTGTTTACTCGACTTTGTTGATTTGTCATTCTGTTCACTTCCTTAGACATTTGTAATTGCTCTAAAAGTATCAAAATATTTAAGAATCAAGTAGAGAATGTTTAATTATAATCGAATTTTCCACCCGCTAACTTAAGAGTTCAAATCGCGGGAAACGATACGAGAAAATCCAATTAAAATCTGGAGAAATGCTTTCTAATTCTTTCATCTGCACATTATCAATAATCTCGTTTGCAAGTAAAAACTCACCATCAGTTATGGGTTTTGCTCAATTTTCTAACTATCTCACCATTTGTTTAAGCAAATCACTTCACAATCTCTTCTTATTTTCGTATGTTTTTAAGTCTTTCAAAGTATGTTCAGGTACTGAAATAAGACTCTATAGAGTTTTTCATATGATTAACGAGTGCTATTACCTCGCTGTCCAGTCCTTCCCACTTATCAACATACTCTCCGCGATAGGCTTTTCTTGCTAAGTTGAGTAAAGTCGCATGCACTTTAGGCAACTGAGGTATAGCCCATTCTGCAGCTATATCTTTTGATGAGATTTCGCCAACAGCCACTGTCAGCCACATTCGTGCAAGGGTTAAAATTACGTTTCGTTCGTCGCCCTTGATGCCCTCAATTAATCCTGGCAAGGATTCCATAATCGCCCTTTGAATATGTGTCATCGGTACGGGTTCAAGTATATCAGAAGCATCAGGACCAAAAAGAGAAACACTATTCTTTCTCACTTGTGCTAAAACAATAGCCAAATCAGGGTCATAAGATGGTTCCTGAATTTGTCCATTCTCAAACTCATCCCTGAGCCACTCACCATAGATATATTCATTTTTTGGCGGAAATCGCCACGGGACAATATCTCCATGGTTTATTACCGTGACTTCAAGTGGTCGCACAGAATCTGAATTTCCTATCTTTCCGGATACATGCATTAATCTATCTGTTAGTTTTCTACGAATTACTTCAGTCAAACTTTGATTTACAACCACTAGGACATCTACATCACTATTAATGCGTAAGCCACTTGTTACTGCAGAACCAAATAGATATACCCCGACTACTGCACTGCCAAGCAACTCCTCTACAACTTTAAAAGCTTGGATCGTTTCCTTCGGTATTTTTTCGTTTTTCAAGTCACTCACCAACTACAACCTCCTCTTGTCTAAAATGTAATGTTCTCTTAAAGTCAAATACTCATATGTATAGTTTGACTAAGTAAACGCTACTGCTGGTTAGTGCAATTTTCAAGCCATCTTGAATTCTCACACAGGGGAGAATATGGCATTCCTGCATGACTCAAGCACGATTCGAGCTTTTCTTTGCGTTCCTGCTCATATGTTTGTGAAACTCAATGAAGCGGAACTAGAACAGGTTGGTCAATTTCGTCAGCGGTAATCCATCCTCTACCCGCCGCTTTTGAGAACTGATATCCGATTGCTTTGCGGTTCAACATGTGCCTAGCTTACATAGAAAATTACAAGAACTTAACAAATATTATTCCAATAACAGTAAATACTAAAGCAGCAATTCTTCTACTATCAATTTTCCTTTTTTGTAAATTAAACAATCCAAACTGATCGATTGTTAATGCCATAATCATTTGTCCCAATAGAAAAATCATAGTAGTTAGAACCGATCCAAGTATAGGTAATAAGACAATGTTACCTGTTAAAATGAATATGCCAAATACACCTGCCATATATACCCAAATAGGAATACGATTTTTTTGAGTGTCATACAAAGGAATCTCTAAGCGACGTTGAGTAATCAATATTAAAATAAGCAAGATAATGGCGCCAACGAAAAAAGAAATGAAAGTAGCTCCTAAAAGTGAACCTGTTGCAACGCGAAGATTTCCATTAATAGCGGTTTGTAATGGAGGTAAAAAACCAGCTAAAACACCCAAAATAATCCAAGCAATTTTTCTATCCTTTTTCTCTTCTTCTATGGCCGTAGTTAAATCTCTTTTCTTTTTAGTTTGAACAAATGAAATGGCTAAAATCATAATGATAGTCCCGATTGTCCTAGTAATACTAATAGGATTAGTTGGTACACCAAACCACCCAAAGTGATCGATTAGAATTCCTACAAACATTTGCCCTGTTACAGTTACTATTGTAGTAACTGAAGCACCAAGTTTTGAAAAAAGAATGATATTAGCCAAATGAAAGCCAATACCAGTTATTGCTCCACCTATAAAAACATACAATGGATATGAAAAATCAATCCCTACGCTGATTCCTCTAGGATCAACTATTAAATTAATAATGAGTAGTATCACTGTTCCTAAACAAAATGCGATAAAGGAAGCTGTTAAAGGCGTTTTTGAATAAGAGCTTAAACGAGCACTTATAGATGCCTGAATAGGGAAAAACATTCCTAAAATTATCCCCATAATTAAGTAAAGCATGATTTGCATAAATTTCACTCCTTAATTTTTAAAATTGACGAGAAACATTTAGCCCAATTAAAATTGATATTTTCCATATTACTAATTTGAAACTATGAACGAAGGATTTAAAAGACCTTTTATATCTGCAATTTATTGAAAAATATGAGTGGATTATAAATACACAGTTTTTTATAACACATTCTGAAAGAGACTAACAGCAATCAAATAAAGATGATTTACCTTCAGTAGCTGTATGATGTCCAAGAATGAAATATCTTCCCAATAATTTTTGAAGCACCCCCAATAAAGGACTTAATATGTCCATAATAGCTTTAATCGTGTCATTTTGTCAAAAAAAATTATATTTTATTCAGAAATATTCGTAACACTTCATTGAGAATACTGTCAGATCAGAAGCATCAAGGGGTTACAGCGATATGAAGCTTCACTTAAAAGGTGAAAACGAAAACATGGAAAAAGAGCCCTTACCTCGGTAGTGTTGATGGTGACGAAACACACCAAAACTACAAAAGTACGGCATGAACTTCAGCCCCCGAATTAGAGTGAATTTCGAAGGCGGCGATCTGACCTCGGATGCCGGCCTGCTTTTATATAAAGAATTCGATCATAAACTGGGTCTGCCTCAGACCGTAAAGTAATTGCTTGTAGTCCATGATCCCGTTCATCATCGAGATCATTCCAATCTAGCTGTTGTGCTCCTGAAAATCTATCAGCATTTGTGCGGATACCACACCGATGATCATGCGGAAGAAATGGATTTCATTCGTTGTTTTTCTTTGACGGATTGAATGGGGACTGCCTTCCTGCTTACCAAAGGCTTTACTTTTTTACCGCGATTTTGACAATGTGTTTGTCTAATGACAAAAATGTGCCTACATTAATGACTTAATCCTCCTCTATGAAAGAAAAAGCAGCGTACAAAACCTGTACGCTGCTTTTTACTGGTTTTATCAACTTACATCGAATTCAAGGCATATAAGAGATATTCCTTCCGATTTAATGGATTATGATCGTATCGTGTACATAATGGTGCTTCACCATTGAAAGGCTGATAGCCATGAAATTCTGATAGAAATACACCTTCACCTTGGGTCGAACCCGGAAGCTGGTTCTCGAATGGCTGAATGTTCTTAATTGGGATCATGCCATGTATCATGAATACCTGGTCACAATATAAATAGGCTGCGTTCCAAGAAATTCAATATCAATTTGAGCGTCTTTTTTTAGTTGATCCCGAATCACTTCTTTTTGAATTTCACCATAAAGATGAATGGATAACTCTCTTTGAAGAGGATGCTGTTTGATCTGCATAAATGGATCCTGTTCAGCTAATCTTTTCAACGCTCTGTATAAATGAATCGTTTCATTGGAAGGAATACCGATGTCATCACCAACCTGGCACTCTATTCACCCCATAATCTTTACGATATCTCCACTTACAGCACTTGTTCCATTTGTTGTATTTCCAGAGAAGAAGTGCTGCAACCCCATTTTGATTTCACCAGTGAAAACTCGTACGTAAGCAATCTTTGGCTGAAATCAAATGGGTGATGCCCTCACCGGTAATTCCTGAACCAAATAGCACCGGATAAAGCTGGGCTGCTTAAACTGTTCAAGAAACTCCGATTCAAAGTCAATGGGGCTAAGTCTTTAGCATTGTAAAGATATTTTTCAAGAAAGTGTTCATTATTATATGACTTATAAGTAACAAGAAATAAAACAGAAAAACGTGTCACCCATTTTAGTGACACGTCAGTATCACTATGCCTTTAGCAATTCAGGATTTTGAGATTGTGTTTGAATAGCAGTTGTAACTGGTCGGCGTTCTTGTTCATATTGTTCAAATGCCTCAGTAATCGTCTCACATGAAGCTAATGCATCAGCGATCGCTTCAGCATCTTGAATAGCAGAGTTTGCACCTTGACCTAGCGTTGGCAACATTGCATGTGCTGAATCACCAAGTAATGTAATATGGCTTGTACTCCATTTCTCAAGTGGTTGTCTAAAATATAACGCGCGAGACATTACTGGATATTCTAATGAATCAAATAATCGCACAAATCCTTCTTCAAAATGCCCTACGTGTGATAGAATTAGCTCTTTATCTACAGGTTTTGACCATGATGCATCTTGCGTCGGATAGATCATATCTAATGCAACACCATTGGCGACTGGAATAAGGAACGCAATTATATCACCCTCTTGGTACATTACAACACGTTTTTCTTCCACCAGATGTTTGGTTTCCTCATAACTGAAAATAGTACGAATTGAATGGGCACCACAAAAGATCGGTTCATCATTACTAAAGATTTTACGTGTATTTGAGTGAATACCGTCCGCTGCAATCACTACATCTGCCTGTACAATTTTCCCATTTGTAAACCGAATCTCTACATGATCTTCATGTTCAATCATAGACTCACATTTATGATCTAAATGAATATATTCACTTGATAACGGTGTTAATAGGGTATCTAATAAATGTGCACGATGGATAACACGTGGCTTGTACCCTTCTAAACTATCTAAAGTCAATAAATCCAATCCACTTTTCGGGCCATCTGCTAATAATTCACCTTTTGCTGTTAACATATCAAGTTTTTCAACAATTTTCCCTTTTTCTTCACATAACTCACCTAAACCCCATTTATATAATAGATGTTGCGTTGGTGGATGCATAACAATTCCAGCACCTACTTCAGTTAACTCTTGTGCTTGCTCATATATATCCGCTTGAATACCACGTTTTTGTAACGCTGTTGCTGTTGCTGCTCCGCCAAGCCCACCGCCAATAATAACTACCTTTAAATCATCCTTCATATTAGCTACACTCCCTTAAAATATACTTAACAGCCTATTTTATACACGTGTATATTTTTTTGTACTGTTATAGTTTATATGCTATAGTGTATAACTTATATAGGCAACGAACAGTATTTCGAAAATGTCGATTAACTAGACACGAAGGAGATTTTGCTGAATGGGTAACAAAAAGAAAGAAGACTTACGCGTCATGAGAACTAGAAAACTCTTAGTTCAATCATTATTTACTTTACTAGAACGTCATTCATTTCATACTATTTCTGTAAAGGAAATTTGTGAAGAAGCTATGGTTCATCGCACAACGTTTTATACGCATTTTGATGATAAATATGATTTAATGGCTTATGGATTACAAAATATAGCCAAGGAATTTCAATTTATTGAGGGCAATATTCGTGAAAACCAGATTAAATTATTCAATATGTCATTGAAGTATAAAGCACTATTTTCACAATTGTTAACAGAAGAAAAAGATTCTTTAAGATACATCATTATGAAAGAGATGAATAAAGGGGTTAAAAATGTTATTCAAGATGAAAATAGTAATCAAATCCTATCATTCTCTTCAGAGATCGCTTTAGCTGCCTTTTCCGGTGCATCATTAGGCGTACTCAATTGGTGGGTGAATGAAGGAAGTAATATTAGTGAACAAGAAGCAAATGAGGAAATGAAAAAAATATTTAATTGGGATTATTTAGAAAGTACTTTAAAATGAACTTATTCAAATAAGTAATCCGATGTACTAATCTCATTAATACGAAAAACACTTTTATCTTCAATAATCGGGCGTAATTGTGGAGTAAACGGAATTTTCCTATTCAACTATAGAGGCTAACCTTGAAATATCACAGACGGGCTTGTCATCAGCCGTACCTCTGTCCTGAATTCGAATTGGGTAGGTTTGGCTTCTGTTAGCATCGCATTACTTCTTGCCATCTTGCTATTCAAAAAAATGAACAGTGGGATGGAAATCCTGAAGCAGATTCACGATAAAGATCATGATGTTGGTGATTATGTTGATGTATAAGAACTCTATAATTAGATTTAATGGATGCAATGGGCCACCAAATGTCGAACTTCAACTTCTTCACGAGCCCCCTCCTCCTATGTGACAATCATGGAGTTCGAACAACCACAAAGAAGCCATTCCCTCAAGGGTATGGCTTCTTTGTGGTGTGGGTAGGAGTGAAATTCATGCTCATTCAGGACAACGCACTCGCTTCAGTTCGAGCTCTGAAGTTGAGTTGATGTCGAATCTGAATTCGAGCATATTCATCGCTTAGTAATAGCGAGACGGCTTGCTCCCCAATTGCAGTCTGATGATAATCCACACTTGGGAAACCTAATATTTCACTTAATGGCGTATTCTCCTCGCCAATAATCTCGAAATCTTGAGGGTAACTGTAGCCGTGCATCTGGGCGGAAGCTATAATTCCTGCAGCGACTTCATCGCCATTCGTAAAAATCGCATCCGGGACGATCGAATTTCGAAACATAAGGTCGCCAACTCTTTTCCCATCTTGATAATCGAAGCACTGGTCAAAGAACTGACTTTCAAACGCTTCGGTGATGGTTTCTTGATACGCCTGAATACGTAATCGCGTGCTAGGACTCGATTGAAAATCTCTTCCCGATGTGAAATGTATACGCTTATAGCCTTTGTTCTTCAAATAAGTGAAGACTTCGATATACGCTGCAAATCGATCTGGGAACACAGACGGGACAAGCTCGACGGGGCAAGCCTCGCAGCATACGATTTTCCCCCACTCGGACAAGGCTAAGATCTGCTCAGGATGAAGTGTATGCGAAGTGAGTAGGATTCCATCGATCATTTTCTTTTTCAATAACGTTAGATAGCTACTCTCTATGACGTTCTCATAATACGAAGGGAGCAAAAGAACTTGATAATGCAACTCATGCGCTTTCTTCAGAATGCCGTTAATGAGTTCATCATAACAAGAGTTATTGTTATACGGCACAATGACACCAATGGTATTTGTCTTTCCTTTGATTAGCTTCACCGCGTTGCCATTCACCGAATAATTCAATTCCTTCATAACCGCCATAACCTTTTCTTGCTTGTCCTTCGCGACATAAGGATACTCATTGAGAACGCGGGATACGGTTGTAATCGAGACACCTGCCATTCTAGCGACATCTTTGATATTCGCCATAAGGATCCCCCTCTTTTCTGCATATTCGGAATCATTGTAACATGCCGATTTCTTTTTTAGAAATATGATTTTGAATGCTTGACTTGAAATGCATTTCATTCTTTACAATGAAAAAATATCAGCAGGATGATTCCTATTTTTAGAAGGAGGTTAAGGCATGAGAACCATTGCGTTCGCTTCGTATTCATTGTATTTTCTAGCAGGACTTATCATTACAACGATCGGTTCTGTGATGCCGCGATTGCGCAGTTCAGTGTATGGTCACTTCCGCCGTTCGGCTGGGTTGTGGCATTAAATTTCTTGAATAGTGTCGGTGCAGCAGCAATCGAGTGCGTTGTTGCGACATTGATGATGGAAGTATTCCTTCCTCGTGACGGCATGTCTTGGAATCATTATGGCGGTCATATGGGGCTTCATCTTTTTTTCCACGGAGGAAACGGAAGTCGCGGAATCTTTAGATGCCGGCATTGCACCGCCGCCGATGTTCAAGACGAAGCAGATGAAGCGGTACATTCTCTTCGCATTCGTCTTTTTGATTTTCATGTACAGCGGGATTGAGGGGAGTCTGAATCATTTAGAGGTTACCCCTTACTACACCTCGTTGAGTATTGGTTTGTTCTGGACAGCTATGGTTATTGGCAGGGCTGCTACAGGTCGGATTATTCGAAAAGTAAATTATGCGATTTATTTGCGCTGGAGTATGTTCGGCACGCTCGTGGTGATCGTCATGTTTGCGTTATGGAGGGATGCTGTCGTCGGCTTTATCCTGGTCATCATGATGGGGTTAACGATGTCTGGTGTGTATTCGATCACGATGGTGTATGCGAATCATACGTTTCCCGGCATGACGCGTCTCGTGACCAGTCTGGTTACAGCTTTTGCCGGGTTCGGAGCCGTAGTCTTCCCTGCACTGATTGGATATTCAATGGACCACTCAGGCATGGTGTCTGCGCTGTGGTATATCGCTGGCTTTGCGGCGATCTATTTGATCATACTGCTGCTAGGTATCGGCAGATTCTACCGTAATCAAGCGAACGTGGTCTTAAATTAATGAATATGGGGAGGACTTGAACATGGATGTACAAATCATTGCCGTAGACATGGATGGCACGTTTCTGAATGACTGCAAGGATTATAACCGAGATCGCTTTCTGGATCAGTATGCGCAGATGAAAAGAAAAGGCATTCGGTTTGTTGTGGCTAGCGGTAATCAATATTACCAGTTGCGGTCATTTTTTCCTGAAATAGAGCATGAAATTGCTTTTGTTGCGGAGAATGGCGCTTATATTATAGACGGGAAAGAGGAAGTGTTCACAGGTCGAATGTCTGATGAGACAATTGCGAAGACGCTGGAGCTTCTGAAACACTATCCTTCCTCGAACATTGCATTATGCGGCAAACAAAGTGCTTACATGCGGCATGATGAATCAGATGACTATTATAACTATTCGAAACAATACTACCATCGATTAAAGAGAGTAGAGAATCTAACGCATATTGAGGATCAATTGTTTAAATTTGCACTTCGTTTTCCACTTGAAGATCTGGATCGAGCACTTCTGAACTTGAAGCTTGAGTTAGGGGAGGAGGTTACGGCCGTATCGTGCGGTCATGGGGATGTGGATATTATTGTGACGGGCATTCACAAGGCGCATGGAATTCAGCTTCTTCAGCAAAGATGGCAGATTGCGGACGATAAGACGGCGGCTTATGGAGATAGTGGCAATGATGTCGAAATGCTAAGTCATGTACATTATAGCTACGCGATGGAACATGCGAGTGAACTCGTAAAGAGGACGGCGAAATATCAGATCGGTTCGAATAATGCTGAAGCTGTGCTGGATGCGATAGACCTGCTATTAGATAAATAAATACGCATGATCTCTCGATCGCAAACCTGAGATGAAAATAGCGAGAGATTAGTGAACTTGGCTATCTACCAAACCAATATAATACCCAAAACAAAAAAAAGGATTGGCACACTCGTGCCTTCCTTCTTCTATTTTTTAAAGCGAGTCCGATCGCAAAAATAAAGTAGCTTCCCCTTTTTCCTTTGCTTCACTCCTTTCCGAACGGTCAACGGTTTAGTTTATGATATAAATCAGAAGAAAATGTAACAACCATTCTAGGAGGAATATTAATGATAGATGGTAGAGAAAAAAAGAGGAACAAAACAAAAGAAGTATATTACACGCTACAATCACTTTAATAGCAGAAAATGGACTCGAAGCATTAAGTGCCAACAGCATAGCAAAGAAGGTAAATGTTAGTAAAGCAAGCGTGTTTCATCACTTTGGTTCTATGGAGACATTGCAACAAGAAGCTTTTATTTTTGCTGATGCGCTCATGAGTGAAGCGCATCAGCAAATTTATCAAGCAGCAAAGGAAACGGAATCTTTTGCGGATATTATGCTCAAATATTTTCTCTTCTTCATTGAAGAAAAAAATAAAGACTACTTAAATATTAATGTTACGTCGAACTCACCGAGCGAACGCGCCATGAAACGCGCCGTCGATATTATAAACGGAATCGCAATAAGTCACGTCGATAAAGATGTGGAAAATAACGTAGACGTCGGGTGCCCTTCCTGACGCCTCTTTTCGTGCGGTAACAAGATATATTCAGGATTCTGTTCTGCATACAAAGTGGAAGTACATGCACGACACAAAAAAGGACACTCCCAGAAAAAACTAAGGAATGCCCTTTATTTTCATTAAACTAAAAAACTGTTTCCTTATAATTACTAATCAGCTCTTCTTTTACTGGTTTATATTACCTATTTGTTGATTTAACAGACTTACTATTTCCTTTGAATTATTACTCATTCCGTCGTCAATATTCTGATTCTTATTAGAGTTGGAAAGTAACCGCGAATAGTTTTCTGTACTTGTAGCTTCGTCCTCAGCTTGTTTTGTTTCACTCAATAGAACTTTTGATCCGTCTGAATTAACAAGATACTGTCTAATATAAGCGCCTTCCCTTGCTGTAACCAGTTGCCCCTTTTTTTCTACCGATTTGTCCTTCTTTTCTTCGTCTTCTTTCTTTTCAACTGTTTGTATGAGAAGCGTTGATTTAAACAACGCTTTGTTGTTTGATAGATTGTTGCGTTGGTTAATGTGATAAACATTAGGACTAGAATTATTAATACGCATGACTCCACATCCTCATCGAATGGATTTTTTTGAAATAGTTGTAACATATCATTTAATATCGGTATCTTTTGTTGAGTGATGAATACAAATTGCGATTTGGACAAAAAAGGGACGCCCGCGGCTCCCCCCTTTAACGTCTTTTATGAATTTAATATCAATATCAATGTTTTCCCCATCGTCATCCCCTGCAAATTTCTTGTAAGTTTCTTCGCGTTTCACCATTTCGGACTTATATTGTCTACGTTCTTTGACATCCCCAAACACGCCGACTACCTGATGCTTTTCACCTTAACCGAAAAAAATAATAACCCGGGAATGTCGCAAACCCGTGCCGTTACTGCATTTCGTTCACCTTGTTTTCGTTACATAACCTGATAATTACCAAAGGCGGGCCGGATGTGCTCTTTGATCTTTACACGTATGTATTATTAAGTGGAAAAGAAGTGTCGATGACCCCGGAAGTTCCTGAACGTTTCAGTGAAGCCAATGAGGAGTTCTCCAGCAGAGCACTGCGTGTACTTGCTTTGAATGATCAGCGGCGCCCTCCTTCTTCTCCTGGTGTGCAGAAATAATTTCCACCATCAAGTTGAACAAACGATCTGTAAAAGTCGGACTTCTTTTCGACGTGACGATGTCCGTCAGAGATCGGTCATTTTGACGGAGGAAGGAGCGAAAAAACGCCGTGAAATGGCTCCTGCGTGTAACCTCTAGATTCTCCGCTAATTGCGAAGGCAACTCTTCTCCATCGTTATCTTCAAGGTCTGCCAAAAAACGATAGCGCCCTGTTGATAAACCGAATCTGGAGAAATGAATCTCCACGGCATGTCCAAGCTTGGCTCCCGCTGCCATTTAGCCTAGACGCGACGAGTATAGCCTGTGCGTCTATGTCTAGGTTATAGCGATCAATCTGACGCTTGGATTGGTACAAGCGAGAGAATAGCGTTAATGTCATTTGTTACATTATTATTATTGTTCATATATTTATGTATGACCGTAATTACTTTTTCGTCAACACATTTTTCTATCAATGCCAATGAAAACCAACGGCAGAAATCCTTAGAGTAAAAAAACGACAGGCTGAGTTGCCTCTTGTAACTACCATCTGCACCACGTCTCCGTGCCCGTTGTACAGGTAATAATAGTCCTAATGCAGAAAGACTGCCGGCAAATTTCTCCGACAGTCTTTCTCTTAAAAAGTAGTATTCTTATCTTCATATTCGCTGGACAATCCCTTAAGCGATTTGATTTTACCATGGGGATGCTGTTCTTGCTTTCGTGACTTCCAGGCAGCTTCGTTCCTTCTCTTCTGGTGAGCCATAAAAGATATCCTCCTCTGGAAATTGAGATGTATACTACTTCCTTATGATGTCATTCCAGGGCTACGTTCATTCATATAATTATTTTATGTTTACAGGCATAATACACTAGGGTATTTGTTTTTTTGCACGTTGTAGCCAGTTTATGGAGTAATAGTTCCTTTGTTACGATTGGCCGTTTATAAAACCGTTATTCAACGTGGTATCATAATTACAAAAAAACTTATCCATCATCACCCCATTGTTTGATATCAAGCCAAACAAATTAAATGAATATTAAATCGGCAATGGGACCAAGTTCTTGTCCTCTTACACTTATTGTTGTATTATATATTGTTGTTGACAAATGATACAAAACTGCCCTGTGATTTATTATTCTGCAAATAGTTTCGCATACGGATTTTCGATCTTTTGTTCGATGCTGCTCTTACCTGCGTTATTCAGAACATAATATTGATAGAAATGGTTTGAAAAATTCAATGATTCCAATGCTTTAGCCATAAATGGATCTGCCGTCTGATCACTCAAGTGGTCCCCTGTCCAAAAATAATGCAACATGAGACGATTCTGGTTATACGGATGTTTGATAATGTAGGCTCCGGATTGATTAGACTTTTTCATGATTTCCTGCCATTTAAAACCGACTGTATCAGCACGCTTGATGATGCCGGACTTCAAGGCTTGTACAAACCCATTCGCATCCGGTTTGCCGATGACAATGATATTACTGTCCCCTAGCTCCTTCTTAAGCTTGTTTTTTAATACTTGACGTTCCGTTATAATCGTTGGCTTTATTCCTGCTATTTGGAAGAAGCCTTGAAACTGGTTGAGCAGTTGATCCTGTTGTTTTGTTGCTTTGTCCGATGTCAAACGGTCGCTCAAGATAATCGTTAGCGGCTCGCCCTGCAACGTTTTATCGATAATTCGGCTCATCGTTTCAGACGGAACCTCTGGAAACTGCACAAACACCGAATGGTATATTGATTTAAATTGCTCGTACATATAAGCTGCTTCCTCGTCCGCTGTTAGACGATATTCAGACTTCAAAGAATAATTGGGCTGGCGCAAATCCGCTTCCCATTCATCTCTGATCTTTTTGCCCGCTTTGTTCTCAACAACCTGAAGCAGTCCTTCGATCGTCGCATTTTTGTATACATACTGGTCAAAATATGTCTGCATCAACTCATCGAACTTCTCTTCGCCAAGCGTACGATACAACTCATAGATGGCCTGACGGCCTTTTTTATAAAAAATAGCGTCGGGAGAATCCCCAACCTTATCATTGGTCGCATCAAGCGGACTATCTAACGATACTTCATCGAATTGAATCACCTTGAATCCATTTAACGGATTTCCTTGTTTCTCATAGAAATAAACCATAGAGAAATCGGCAAATCCTTCATCTAGAAATGATTCCTTCTCGGAATTATTTCCAATTAATGAGTGGAACCATTGATGCGCAATTTCATGGACAAATGCTGAATGGTTTGAAATATCTGGCTGACCCTCGATCATGCCCATCTGAATCATTCGCGAAAATTCAACAGCGATCCCTTCAACGTACGATTCAACAATTCTGAACTCCGGATAAGGATATTTACCATATTTTTCGCTGAAGAAGTTAATGACTTTAAACGCTTGATCAATATATTGATCGATAATCTGTTTTTTGTCTTTCTGATTATCAAAGTAATAGTATTGTATGGTCAGACCATCTCGTGTAACACTTTCCACTTTAAAATCCGGACTCGTGAAGAAGACAAATTCTCTCGTATTATTCGCAGTGGCCGTTACCATCTTGCGGCCTGCTTCGGCATCCTGTACGGTCAGTGTTCCAGGCATGGAAATCTGGTAATCGGCGGGTACATTCATGGTTACCTGATAATCCGCAGAATCATAATAATCGGATTCAAATGTAGTGCTGTAAGGAGTTTTGTCCCACGTATGATCTGCAGGGTTATAGACCGAAAGCACAGGGAACCAATGAGCGCCATTGATGATATTCTTGTAATGGGACAACCGTTGTGAGCCATAAGGAATTTTTACGTCGAATTCAAGTTCCAGTGTGATAGATTGCCCGGGCTGCAATGCTTGTCCCAATGCAACCTTAAGTGCTTGATTCGAATTATCGAACTTCAAGGGTTGACCTAACGACTTCACATTGTTAATGTCAATGCCGCCCAGGAAATCTTCAGGTTTCTTATCCGGATTTTCCTTTGCCATTCGTTCATTTGAATTTTCGAACATACCCGACTGTGTTTCCTTTGAACGGTTTGCATCTGCAAAGGTGTGAAATACAATATTGTCCAGTGTATCCTTCGTGTTGTTTCGATAGGTCACAGTTTCTGTACCGTGAATTGTCATCTTCTTCTCATCAAGCCTTGCGTCTACTTGATAGCGCGCAAGCTGATGAACAGCCGCATCGGCTTCTAGCAACGAATCGTTCTGAATTGTTGGTTTCGCCGCCATCGCTATCCCCGTCCCGAAAACAGGGCCTGTACTTAATGCGACAACAAGACTGCCGGCAATCATGCACTTCGGTAGTTTAGTATTCAAATGTTTAAGTTTATTCATGTTGCTCCTCCTAATGATAAGTTCCTAATCATGATCGTAGATCTTCGAGTATGTACAAAGACTAGTATAAAGCTCTTACTTTACACGAGTTTTAAAGGAACCTTACATTAACCTTAAAAAGGAATCACTTATAGTTTTTTAAAACAGATACTCTGCACAAGTGTATTCCACTAACACGACTGTTGAGAGAATAGAAAACGGCCCATGGATGAGTGGGTAAATCGATAAAACAGCGTCCCAAGGAGGTCCGCTCCCGCACTTGGCTTGACAATACATCTAGCCCAACAGGCTGCCGATATAGTAGCGCCTGTTGGGCTTCAAAAAAGGGTCTTATGTGGCTCTTGAACTAAAAACTTTAATTTTTATCATAATCAACATGAAAGCAAGCTTTTTCCGGCATATAAAATCCACCCATATAAATGAGTTGATCAATAACCATGTTTTCTTACAAAATTAACGAGATTGGTCACTGACTTCGGTCGTTCCGCCCACCTATGTGTCCGAAGCAACCAGTTGCGCGGCGTACAACAGCTGGCCACGCCGCCGGCACCGATTCACGCAGCTCCCGGTAGTTGTAGATTTCCCCGTTAAAAATAAGTGATACTTCGCCCGGCTCATTGTGCATCGGCTGCGAACCTTGAATTCATACGGTTTACTTAGGAAGGGTATCACTTCAACTCATCCATGAATAGGCTGTTGTAATAAATTGAATAATGGAGGTATCCCAGATGACCTTTGGGAACGAATATCCAAACAGCCAGGCTAATCCATCCGTATACCCTTACTTTACCCGTTACAATCCTTTCCCTTACTCTCATTACTACCATCTCTTCCGTTCAGAAAGCAGTCTGGCAGATCTACCCTCAGACAGCGAAAACACCAAAAAAGAACTTTTAAATGGTTATATGAACGAAAATGTATGCAGCGGGCAGGGGATTAAGCTAAATACCGGAGGAGAAGTAGGCGGTAAACACGGCATTGGTTTAAATGCTGGCGGGAATTTAGCTTTAGGTAGCATGGGTATGTATGCGGGCGGCCATATGGGCACTCCTTCATATGGAATCCATGCGCAAGGCAATACTCATCTGGACAGCAGCCAGGGTCTAGGGCTCAATGCCGAAGCCCAGGCCTTCGGCAAGTACGGGATTGCGGCTCAGGCAAAAACCCAAATAGGTGGCGGTCAAGGCGCGGGACTGCAAACCCATTTGCAGCTTGGTGGCGAAAATGGTCTCGGCGCCCAGGCCAAGGCACAACTCGGCGGCGGTCAAGGAGCAGGCTTAGGAGTTGCCGGACAGGTAGGCAAATATAATGGAAAGTTAGGATTTAATATCGGCGGCAAGGACAAAGAAACCAAGGAGTAAAAGTTGCCCCAACGTTAGTATTTAACCTTTCATTAGACATCCATCTAATCGTCAATGCGACTATATACTTGTCCTTGAGGAAATAGGTAATTAATTCCAAGCTTATTTGATGATTATCAAATCGGTAATAGGACCATGTTCCTCATTAACGGCTAAGGGATCAAGTTCTTGTCTGGAGTAAAGGACAAGAACTTGATCCCTTAAAATACAAAAACCGCGCGGGGCTCGGGTTCTTATAGGACTATGTTCTTGTCCCCTGACAATAATAAAATAATAAGTTCGGAACGAAATGAAAAAGCCGCCAAGTATGGCGGCATCACCCTTCTCACTTATTCGTTACTACTCACATGTTCAATAAATGAATCTACCAGACAATGTGTGGTCTTTTCCACGCGGTTAGTGAACCGGCAAGCTATATTCCCATCCCCCGTATAAACTTTCTTTTCAGCGAAAGATAGAAGCAAATATCAAACACCACAAACACGCCGTACATCATCAGCACCCTGCTCTTCAGAAAACCCGAATATACAGTGAAATTGAGTGTGGAGTTGATAAGGAATAGTCCTAATAATCCTCCGACGACCATCGGGGTGAAGAATATAATCGCAAGATGCGTACGCAAGTAAGCCTTATACTCCCCGGCTGTGAGTCCGATCTTATTAAGCAACTCGGCCTGTTCTTTCTCCTCATCCATATCTGTCACAACCTTATAATACAAGACGATGCTGGAGGAAAGCAGGAATAAGAAGCCCAGGAACGTAAGGGCAAACAATAAAAATCCATTGATTCTAAACGCAATCATCGTACGCTCCGCTTTATAGATCGGACGTAGAGATTCTGCGTCATCGCGATTGATATAAATTCCCCCTTCACGGTCAACAAACTTGGTCTCGGGGTTTGTCCAAAGCGTCGAATCTGCATGGTTCGAATCCCGCAGCGCATTGAGCAAAGCCGAAAAGATTTGATCGCCGTTGGAGCCTTCCAGATTAAAGAGAAACACCTCATCACGCTGAGCAGTGATGTCTTCAAAAACAGAATCATCCACAATGTTCGCCATCATGACGGGGAACTCGAGCGTTCCGTATGAATTGATGTAGTTGTAGTACATCGCTGTCGTTTTGTCAGCCGAAAATACCAATCGCTGCGTATCGCCGAGCCCTGACAAAAACTTATTCATCGGAAGCTGGTTATTGCGGAATGCGTTACTGCGTTCAATTCCTTTGCGCCATGGCTCAATCGGGATGACGGTGTCATAGTCGATTGGAGCATCTGCCCATCCTTTTACATTGTAGACAATAACAAGCTCATCCGGCGCGATATCAAGCGACAAGCCCATGTGACGATTAAATTCGGATTCGCTCATGATCATTCCAGTTCTCTGGTGAACGAAGCTCCCGGAAGCACTTCTATAATTCTCTCCAGGAATAAACTCCAGAGCGCTAAAGGTTTCAAGCGTTCCGCCATTGTCGGAAACGATTTTCCTTATTTCCTGTTCGGATATGCGGTTGATATCCCCGCTCGTTTCGATCATATAATCATAAGGCATATATTCGTCCATCGTTTTTTTGTTGAAACTGTACACGCTCAGACCAAATCCCATAAACACGACAGCCAATGCGATAAGCAGCGTTACCATATAAATCGTAACCTTGTAGGCGTTAAACCGGTGCGACAGATTCGTTAGAATCAAAATATGTCGGTTATACATCGACGGTATGCGTTTTAGCAGCATTCTAACCGCGTCTATGCAGAACGCAAGCACAAAGAACAACGATCCGAAGATACCGACTACCAAAATCAAGTAGCCTAGCATGGGGCCTAATAATGGATAGTCGGCCGCAAAATCTTGGATCCAACCATCGCCGATAATTTCCGTGTGATAGAGCCACAGTGAAACGATAAACGTTGCGATCGCGATGCTGCCTAACACCGGATGCGGTTTGGCAACGCCCTTTGTGCTGGATGCCTTCGAAATTTGGATAATCGATAATTTACGTAAAAATCGGCTTGTAAACAGCATATTGAATAAGAAAACAAGGAGGAACACGCCAAGACTGAGCAGAAACGTCTTATAACTGATGGAGTAGATTGACTCCGATAGGCCAAGCACTTTGGCCAAAGCCAAATAAAAGAGCTTGGACACAAGAAGCCCCGATAGCAGTCCGCATACGACCGAACCGGCTACGATCACCAAATTTTCAAAGCGGATCATCCGGCCCAGATCGCGTCTGGTCATGCCCAGCGTGAGGTACACACCGAACTCTTTTCCCCGGCTTTTGACGAAATAAATGCCGGTATAGGACACAAAAACGATGCAAAAGAGCACGATTGCATAAGCCGCTCCATCGATATAGGACTTGGCCATTCGCATGGCTACGTCCTCTGCCAAAATTTCATTAAAAAGCAAACTTCCGTACAAGAACAAAACCGCCACAACAAAGCTGTTCACAAATAAGTACGATAGAAACCGCTTGATGTTGTATTTCAGGTTTTGCAGGATCATATGCCGATATGTCATCACTGGGAGTCGCCTCCCATGACGCTCAACACCTCGAGAATTTTATCAAAAAACGACTTACGGTCCCCGGCGCGTTGGATCTGTGCCCCCACTTTGCCATCTTTAATAAAGATAATCCGTTTGCAGTAAGATGCCGCAAAAGCGTCATGCGTCACCATTAGGATCGTGCAGTCTTTTTGTTCATTCATCTGAGTGAGCATTTCCATCACGTCCGTCGACGACTTGGAATCCAGATTACCGGTAGGCTCGTCGGCAAAACATACCGCCGGGTTCGTCGACAGCGCCCGCGCAGCCGCAACGCGCTGCTTCTGCCCGCCGGAAGCATGATATGGATATTTGTCGACAAGCTCGGCAATTCTGAAAAATTGCATCAGCTCCTCCACCCGTTTATCAATTTCATGAGGCGGTTTACGATCCAATATCATAGGGAGCGAAATGTTTTCCTTCAAAGTTAAGCTATCGAGCAGATTGAAATCCTGAAAGATATAACCGATTCTTTGACGCCGGAAGAGCGCCATTTCATCCCTCTTCATTTTTACGATATCTCGGCCTTCGATTCGTACCGTTCCTCCGGTCGCGTCGTCGACGCCGGTTAATATATTCAGAAGTGTTGTTTTTCCGCTGCCGCTCGGGCCCATAATGCCGATAAATTCGCCTTTCTTAGCCGAGAAGCTAATGCCATCCAGTGCGGCAACCTCCTTCACTCCTTTAAAGGAACGGTAAACCTTAGTCAGATTTTCAACTTCAATCATATCGTTCATGTAAACATCCTCCATTCTTTCTGCATTGTAGAGGACTACGGATTATCATTACATCGAAATCACTTACGGAAAACTTACATTTTTGTACGGAAAGTCAAGCGGACGGATGTGCCTTTGCCATCGGTTGATGTCAAATCCACTCCATGGCCTAACTGCTTGGCAATATGTTTCACGATGGCGAGTCCTATTCCTGTCGCGTGATGTTGAGGGGAACGCCCGTTCTGCCCGGTATAAAATAGTTCAAATACGCGCGGAACATCCTCAGGCGGTATGCCGATCCCTTCGTCACGAATCGTCAGTGTTGCTTTCTTGCCGTTTAACTCGATATCAAAATAGACCTTGCCGTTTGCAGGACTGTACTTGATCGCATTGGAGATGATTTGGTCGATCATATAGCCGCACCACTTCTTATCGGTGTAAACATAAGCCTTCGTCTCGTCTAACTTTGGGTACACGCCCGCATAAATGAAATCCCTGCGTCTCTCATTGATGACGGAGTTGACGAGATCACGTAGCTCAATACATTCCGGTACATAGTCGTTCGCAAACTCGTCCAATCGCAATATATTAAGCGCCTGCTCAAGATTGCTCTTCAGCTTATCATTCTCCAGCGCAATATCAGCCAGCTTATCAACATTGGAAGAGTTTGCGGCAAGCTCGATAACAGCCGCAGACGATTTCATATTATGGATAAATCTTGTGAACAGCGTATTTCGCCCTGATAATTTTTCGTTTAAGATCGCCAGCTTGTCCCGATAGGCGGTATGGATATCGGATAAGACTGAAAATACGGCTGCCTCCTTGGCATCTTCGGTGTAACGAGGCAAAACGCCCACGGTGCTTGCCGCATTCAGATCATCAAAAAAACGTTTCAGCGTAAACATTTTATATAGGATATACACGATCATTAAAGCTAGACTCATGCTAAGCGGATAAGCCCAAACGACCCGATCGAGCAGCAGATTGAAGATTAGGATAAGTATTCCTGTATTGACAAGGTAAAATACAAGAACGATCCGTTCGGTATGTAAAGTTTTATAGAGAAGCCGAATCCAGGACATAGCCCACCCCTCTTTTCGTGACTATGGCGCTTTCCAGCCCCAGCTCAGACAGCTTCTTCTTCACCCGTGACATATTGACCGTGAGTGTGTTATCGTCCACAAAACCGACGTCGTCCCATAGCTCCTCGAGAATTTGTTCCCGAGTTACAATCTGACCGACGTTTTTGATGAGAAGGCGTAGTACTTTATATTCGTTTTTGGTAAGGTCGCAAGTATTCCCCCGATACTGGAGGTGCATCGTATCCTCGCTTACAGACAATTCGCCTGCTGAGATATTAACAGTGATCTGCGCTTCTGACCTCCGTAAAACGGCATTGATCTTGGCCAGTAACACGCCGATTGCAAACGGCTTGGTGACGTAATCGTCCGCCCCAAGCTCCATCCCCCGTATTTGCTCACCTTCGTCGTTAAGCGCCGAAATAATGATGATCGGAGTGTTATATTTTTTTCGAATCAATCTCAAATAATAGAACCCGTCAAATTTCGGAAGCGTAATATCCAGCAAGATTAGATGCGGCGCAGTCACCTCGATCGTTTCGAGGACAGCATCGTAATCCTCCAGAATATGCGCCTCATAATCATAAGCGATCAAGTAATCGTCAATATATTTTAGAAGTTGCTCATTATCCTCAATTAGCAATATACGGCTCATTATGCCACACTCCTCATATTCACGCAGGCTACTATACAACGAATTGTTACCCAATATAGTGTAAAAGAACAAGCAAGGGATGTCCAATGAATGAATAATTGACCAAATATGCTGGAGTACAAAGGAAATAAGTTCTAAAAGTTAACAAGCGTCAGGTCAAGTCTCTTCATATTACGCAGAAACAGCAGCAGTCTTGGCATAAAAGTCCAAGACTGCTGCTATTTCTATTGAACTAATGTGTCCCGCTAGCTTAACTTTTTTTTAGCAGCCAAATTCCATTTCAAGAACATATTGATATCACTAATTGAATCGAGAATTCTCCAAGAGCTGCACACAAATGTCCTGAGCAAACTTCTAATTGGGATGATTCTATATTGGAATCAAAGGAAATAGAAAAGTTGCTTCCTTCCCTTTATAACCTGATAACCTGATTTTTCCGCACCATCTTTCTTTTACTCATCGCTCTTCCAAATATTGTTCCAGAGTTATTCCCTTGTCCATTATGTTTGCCGCATGTGCCTTACCTACATAGCGGTAATGCCACGGTTCATACGGATAGCCCGTCACATCCTCCATGCCTTTTGGATAGCGGATAATGAACCCGTACTCTGCACAATGCTTAGAGAGCCACTCAAACTGTGGAGTCAATTCAAAATTCACATTACCGATCGCTGTCACGTCAAAGGCAAGTCCAGCTTCATGCTCACTTTCGCCAGGTTTTGCCGCTGTTCCGTCTGTGGTAGTGGAGAATATCTCTTCTTGTTCCTTGCGTGAACGATATCCGCTGGTAATGATGAAGCCCTTAACACCGTCCTGCTGTGCCGCCGCAAACATCTTATCCATTGCTTCAAAAACGGTTTCGCAAATCTCAATGTCAGCTTTCGCCAATTGAAAGTGCCTGCTCTTCTGTTCGTATAGATTCACTAGACTTTCGGGGCGAAAATCTTTCTGCAGAGGATTCTCAGCGTTTACAAGCAAAATGTCTTCCGATGGTTTGCTTGTATGTGGGGCGTTTGTTGATGGTTTGCTCGTAGACAGTTCGCTCTCAAGGGGCTTGCTCGTCTGCAACTCGCCACTTTGTTGAACTCTGTCAATCGGTTTATTCTCGTTGCGTTCCGAGTCCGTGTGTCTCATCAAAAAAAATGTTGCCACACACAATATCAGAAGAATCCCTACGATATAAATAAAGCGTTTCAATATAGCAGACTCCTTTATAAAAACAGGTATTTGTGTGTTCCACAGCTGCTATTATGTCAAAACAATCTGTATTCTCTCTGTAGCGGCGAGAAATCAAAAAAAGACCGACACAGTAAGAAACCTGTCGATCAAAGCAATACAATAAAAATATTCAGAATCTCATTTTTATCATGAATAAAAAATAGAATATAACAGGTAATCCTACGATAGCAGATAGTACTGTGAATACAGTATATACTTTCTTCTCATCTCGTAATAGAAATAGTAAAAGCTTATACCCTAAAATACCAACCCATCCACCTAAACAATTTAAAATAATATCATCAATATCTGCTGTTCCAATCCCTAAAAGCCCCTGGGTGATTTCAACAAATAAACTCATTATAAATATAAACAACAGATTGATTATTTTATTGTTCTTAAATAATGAGAAATATACACCAAGGGGAATGAAAACAAGTATATTGCCAACCACATTAGAAAATGCGAATTTTTTTAAATTAGCAGAGCTACCAGATATGAAATCACCTATGCTATCAAAAGGTATGAGATTGATTGACCTATCTACAGGCCTTTGGCTACTAAATAGCTCCGAAATCGAAACTCTCGATAAGAAAAATATTTTAAGTAACAAAAGTAAGTAACAGATGAAAACAGCATATAAAAAGACTTTTTCTATTCGTTCTCGTTTATTCATAAAAGCTCCTTTTTTTCTATGATTGATTACATCTTCGGCAAGCTCATCCAAAACAGAACGCCGTCCGGATTGTTTTCCAAAGCAAAATCAACATTCATGGATTCCAACGTTTTACGGACAATGGCCAGTCCCAAGCCACTTCGTCCGTTTTTCCGGCTCCGCGCCTTATCCACGTGGTAGAACGGGTCAAACAGCTTCGGCAGAACCGTATCGTCAACCCTCACTCCCATGTTCAACACGCTAAGGCGGTATTGGTCAGCGACAGACTCGCTCCATATTCGAATCTCGCCGCCGTCCGGCGTGTTCTGCACCGCGTTCAATATAACGTTTGAAAACGCCTTTTTCACCATTTTAGGGTCGGCGAGGCAGGTCTGCCCGTCAGGAATATCCGTAACAATATGCTGACCGTTTGCCTCAGACAATGTATGAAAGTCAGTCAGCATGTCGGCAACGGTACGCCTGATGTCCAGTTTTTCAGAAACGGGTACGATTTTCCCATCGCTCAGACTGACGATCTCCAGTATATCGGAAATCATTTTGCTCTGTGCATCCATCATCTTCATGCATTCGCGCAGGTATTTGGGATGGTTCTTGTAATCGCCTATATTTGCAAGCATTCCCTCCAGCAAGACGCTTGTAGCCGCGACAGGCGTTTTTAACTCGTGGGAAGCCGCAGAGAAAAAATACCGTTGTGTTTCCTCCAATTCGCGCTCCCGCAGGATTTCGTCCTCTAATTGGGAGATGGTTTTTTTCAGCCTGTCGTACATGGAATGAACGTCGCGGGCTAATATGCCAAGCTCATCTTTACGCTCCAGCAGGGGCGGGACATCTTCGAGATTCGCCATCTTAGTTGTATTATCCGCCAAAGTTTTGATTGGTTTCGTCATCAGCCGGGCAAAGACAAACGCGCTTATGACGCAGACGGCAAGCATGGCAGACAACATAACAAGCACACACGCAATCAAGTTACCGTATTTTAATGAAAAAACGTCGTCGTCGAAGACGTGGAGTACATAGCCATTGCCAATATAAACTATGAACGCAGATGTTTCGCTATCGGCGTTCATGCCGACCAAACTGCTGGATGTATCAGCGTAAGGTGTCACATAAACGATGTTGCCGCCTTTGTCTGTAATATAGAACCGAAAAGTCTGGTTCCTATCATGAAATTGATTGGCTATCTCAGTAATATCGACATTCCCTTGTGACCGGTCGATTAATTGCTTATAAGTGCTGCTGATTTTTTGGAGTTGGAGGCCTGAGTAATAGGACATAATCTGCGACGAAAACAGGGCTGCCGTAGCGCCGACCAACAATGCCGAGAAAATGATTGTGTAAATGAACACTTTGATGAATATTCCGCTTCTCTTCATAGCGTTTCTTTCTTCAATCGGTAACCTACGCCGCGAGCCGTCTTGATGATATTCTCAGGCAGCTTCGCCCGCAGGTTTTTGATGTGGGTGTGCACGGTGCTGCCGTCGCCGTCAAAATCATAGCCCCACACGCGTGATAAGATGATTTCATGAGATAACGTCCTACCACTGTTTTGAACCAATAGCATAAGGATTTCAAATTCTTTGAGTGTCAAGGGCAGTTCCACGCCGCCGTATGCTGCTTTAAAATCCTCCGGCAGAAGCGTCAGCTTGCTGTAGCGGATTTCTTTTGCCAACGCGCCGCTTCGCCGGAGCAGGGCTTCCACACGTTTCAACAGAAGCTGAATCTTGAATGGCTTTGTCACATAATCATCCGCTTCTGCGTCAAACGCCTTGATTTGGTTTTCGTCGTCTGAAAGGGCGGTCATCATCAGTACGGGCGTATTATTTAGCTTGCGAAACTCCCGTAAAAGCTCATGGCCGCTCATACCGGGCAACATGATGTCGAGAATCACTAGTTGGTAAATATCGCTATAAAATTTTTTATGCGCTTCGTTACCGTCTATGCAGGCGTCTACTTTATATCCGGCTTCGCTTAAAAAGGTTTTGACAGTATTACATATATGCTCGTCATCCTCGACAAGCAGAATTTGTATGTCCATAAATATCCCTCCTGAAAAAAGATAGCATAGTAATCTGTAGTTTGACTGTAGATTTAAGATTTTCTTCGTTCCAATTTCAATCGTCCATCAAAGCTTATCAGTGCTAATTAACATGATCGTTATGATCTGTAATACAGTTGTGCAGCTACTACTTCTACTCTATATGCAAACTGCACGTGGCTACACGGCCCTGGAATCCGGTTTAATGCTATTACCTAGAGCAGTTATTATTGGGATTATGTCGCCTATAACGGGATCAGCCATCGTGACTACTGCTGCATTCTTATTTAGTAATTTTTCAGCAGACACTTCCTATACATTCATGATGGTTACAAATGCTATCTTAGTGTTCGGCATCTCCTTAGTTATCATGCCGATTATGACTGTAGGCATCAATCAGCTTAACACGTAATTAATCCCTCACGGGACAACCGTAAATAATACCTTGCGTCAGCCGGCCAGCTTCATGGACCCATTAACATCATACCAAGGAACTTTTCTTTCTCCCAAACGTCGAATTTCTTCATAATAGGAATGCTGCCCTTTACTTCAATAAAAAGCGGCAGCTGATCCTCTGGATCTGCTGCCACTGAATTAATTGAGCTATAGTTCTCCGTTACCTTAACGAAGGTTGGCGGAGAATACCCCTAATGTTAGGAATTGATCGACGACTCGGGCCTACTTTTTGGATAGACCTCAATCCAGGCATTTGGCGAAGCGCTCCGTTATTTGGATGCCTCTGTGCCAATCCGTCCCTCCGTCTTCAATCGTCCAGCACGCTTCAAGCACGCCTCGTGCCACACCCCACATTGCGATTCGGCGAGAGTCCAGGCCAAGGTGATCGGCTATAATCGCAATCCGGTCCCGTAGCAACTGCTCGCAATCACCACCTCGATCCACGTAGTTAAGCAGATACTGGATAGTATCAAAATGGATGTCGCCGATGATGCCTTTGGGGTCAATAACAACCCATTGCTCTTCTCCTTGGCGGAGGATGTTTTCATGATGCAGATCTCCATGCAGTAGGAGATTCTCTCTCGTGGTAGTAATGAGATACGCCAGACAAGGCTTCGTAACTTCATTCATCGAAGCAAACCACAGAGTTGCCGTCCACTGCCCATCACTCACCTCACGGTTTATATGATAATCAATTTACTAAGATAATCATTCACTTATATCAATTGTTCCAACATAAAAAACCCATATCGACCCTATTTCTAGGGTGATATGGGCGCCTGCCTTGAGATGTTATTTTTTAATTGCAGCTTTCAGAATTCCGATCTTCTCTTGTCGTGATAGATCCGATGAGGTTGAAATGCTATATCCAAATTTACCGCCATCTTGCCAAAAAACGTATTTCGGGAAAACATTTTCCGGTAAATCATCGTCAAAAAATCCATTATTCTTGCTTCCATCGGCGTCCACAGTATACTTCGTAATCGCAAGCGTATCTTTCCCGTTCGTGTATTCCAGGCGAATATCGTCGGCTTCTTTCCAGTCCATTTTTTTCGTGAAGACCGGTTTGCCGCTCTTCTTCCCTTCGGCTCTTAAATCATCGATGAACTTGCCTCCCAAGGGTCCTCCGATTCTCGCTTTGGAGAAAGTGTAGCCTTCTGGCAGGTTGGAAGGCTCTTGCAAGACAGCGCCTTTTAAGGTTGCTGCTTTCTGAAGATATTCATCAAAGGAAGCGTATTCCTTCGTCAGCCCCCAATAGCTAAGATTAAGTCCGCTGTTCAACGCTTTATATTTATGATAGATGACATATGTGTCACCCGTCTCTTTAACCAATTCCTTCACGCGATTGATTTCATCGTCGATATATTTTTTATCCTCTGCAGGAAGTGCCTTAGCTGCATCCGCCGCTAGTTTATTCATTTTATCCATTTCTTGCTTATACAACGCACGGTCTACCTTAGACCCATTGAATTCCTCAGGATAGGTGATATCTAATTGACGATCCCCAGCTTCTGATTGTGCCGAAACAGCTATCGTTGCGTTCCCATCATCTTTTTCCTTGGCATTGACCAGCGTCACGCTGCCAAGCGCGAGAATGATTGTCATCCCTAAGATAGAAAGGCGATATGATTTTTTATTGAATTGTTTGATCATGATAAGTCTCCTTTTCATTTGTTTATGTGTCGCAGATAGGCCGGCAAGTCCCGGCAGGCGATGGTCTCCCGAGAAATGTTCCAACACTTGGATGATCGTCTGCCCATACGCATTATTTTGCTGTGGTCTCATCCGATCCAGCACGAAGGCATCACAGGCCATTTCTTGATCTTGTCGCGCTCTGTTCACTGCAAGCCATACAAGTGGGTTGAACCAATGGAGAATCAGAATCAAGTGCATGATCCAATTCACGGCTACATCCCAGCGACGGACATGAGCGAATTCATGCGCCAAGATATACTGAAGCTGTCCATCGTGCAGCGACATCAGTAGACGTGGAGAGATGACGACTGTCGGCTTACAAAACCCAACGACGGCCGGACCGGGAATACGCTCGCTGGAAACAAATTCAACTTTGCGCTTCACGCCGAGCTGCTGCCGTGTCTCATGGAACAAGGCCAATAATAAAGGCGTTTCTATACGGCTACCAGCGCGCAGGGCATGTTGCAATCGCAGCTGATCGTATATGGTTTTCGCGACGAGAAGCAGTACACCCGTAAGCCAGATCAGTACCAAGACTGGAACAAAGCCCATCGATGTAATTTCATTCCACCAGAAATGGCTCTCCGGCTTGCTTCCCGATGTATCCGTGGGTGCGGTTAATTCTGTTATCCCAACGACAATTCCGTGTTTCTCCGCCACAGAACCCTTTACTTGTTCTCCTGTCTCGCTTGCACTTATCGATGGATCTTGCATTTGCTGGTGAATGCCAGGCATGAAGGATTCCAGAGACAATACATTATAAAGGCTAAGAGAAGACTCTGGTGCCCAAGGAAGCAGCAAGCGGATCGCCACGGGTATCCAGAGCAAATATTTCCATCTGGCTTCCAGTTTGTTTTGGAATAAGAATTGCAGAATCAAGATCAGCATGACCAGAATGCCTGCCATGAACGATCCCTGGATCACCCAGCCGAAGAATGACACAACAGTTTCGTATAAGCTTGGACTCATTCAGATTCTCTCTTTTCTAGTTCCCCAATTCTGCCGTTATTGTCGAATAACGTCTTCAAGTCCTCAATTTCCTGCGTATTCAGCATCTTATCTTGGAGGAAATTAGCCAACATCGGCATAATGGAACCACCATACATCTTCTCCATGAAGGAAGTAGTCTCGGAACGCTGATATTCTTGCTCGCTGAACCGAGGATAAAATAATTGCATACGCCTCGAACTCTGCTCCAGCTTCACGCCCGCCGCTTCCTTCTGCACCAGTCGGCTAAGAAGCGTTCGGGTCGTATTCGAGCTCCAGCCCATTCGATCCGTCATTTGTTGAACAACTTCACTAGAATAGCAATCTGGATTTAGCCACAATACCCGCACAATTTCGAGCTCTGCATCCGTTATGGATGGTATTCGGTTCATATATACAACCTCCAAATCTAACTTGCGCAGAATGCATAGGATGGGCGAACTGCTGCGCATGCTCGAGGCAACCTATCACTTCTTGACCGCTGCTTTTAGAATTTCAATCTTCTGTTCTCGGGTGATATCGGATGAAGTTGAAAGGCTGTATCCGAATTTCCCACCATCTTGCCAATAAATGTATTTCGGAAAAATGTTTGCCGGAAGGGTATCGTTAAAATAACCTTTCTTCTTCCCTTCCTTCGCATCTACCACATACTTCGTAATCGCAAGCGTATCTTTTCCGTTCGTGTATTCCAGGCGAATATCGTCTGCTTCTTTCCAGTCCATTTTTTTCGTGAAGACCGGTTTGCCGCTCTTCTTCCCTTCGGCTCTTAAATCATCGATGAACTTGCCTCCCAAGGGTCCTCCGATTCTCGCTTTGGAGAAAGTGTAACCTTCTGGCAGGTTGGAGGGCTTTTGCAAGACAACGCCTTTTAAGGTTGATGCTTTCTGGAGATATTCATCAAAGGAAGCGTATTCCTTCGTCAGCCCCCAGTAGTTAAGATCAAGTCCGCTGTTGAGTGCCTTGTACTTATAATACATGACGTAGGTATCTCCTGTCTTGGCGGTCAAATCCTTCACTCTCTTAATTTCTGCGTCAACCACCTTTTTTTCCGCTGCCGTTGGAGCTTGGTCGGCTGCTTTTTTAGCCGTCGACTTCTGGGTTGGCTTGGAAGAAGCCGCGTCTACCACAAGGTTCATCGATGAACCCAATAGTAGAACACTGCTGAGGGTTGCGATGGCTAATTTTGATGCTGCTTTCATGTGAAATACTCCTTCCTGTGATCCTTTCTGTAAAACTACACGTGTAGTTATAATTTAATACTACAATTGTAGTCGTAATTTGTCAACACTATTTTATCGGACCCTTTTTCGAGTATCCATGAAATAAAAAAAACTCCTCCGGAGAGCAGTTTGATCGTACGACGGATTCGTTATTGCTGTTGTAGGATCTGGCTGGAGATCTGCTCGAGCAGCTTCTTTCTGCCTAAGGCAAAAATGCTTCGTTGTAATTCTGTCTGCTCGTCATCGGTACACCTTCTCGGATTTGACAGCTTGCATACTGCTCAAATGTTACTCTGGACTAGCACGTTCTGATTATTGTCCACCAACAGGATGACATGATCCGGATTGAGGCTGGACAGCGCTTTGAGACTAGTTACTTTTCCACCCCAAGGTTCCGGTTCCGGCGTACCTGGCGTTGGAAGCAGTCCAAGGTCGTGGAAGATTAAATCGCCGTTGCCGGTCTTCACATAGATTCGTTTTTCTTTAGGGGTTGTTGCATCGTCTCATAATAGTATGCTGGGTAATTTTGTGAAATTATACTAATAAAAAAACCGCGATTTACGCGGCGGTTCGACGTTAGGCTGAATGGTTCTACCTTTAATCAATTTTCTTATCGATCATCGTTGTTACGACTCTCGTCAAACAAAGCTTTCAAGTCATCAATTTCTTTCTCGTTCAGCTTCTTATCCTGCAAAAAATTAGCCAGCATGGGCTTCAAGGCACCGCCATACAGTTTCTTCATGAACGATTTGGTCTCCGACTTCAAATATTCTTGTTCGCTGATGAGTGGATAGAACAAAAAGTTCCGTTTGGATCCCTCTTCCTGTGTTGTTCCCGCCGCTTCTTTCTGCACTAGACGGTTCAGGAGCGTCCTTGTCGTATTCGGGCTCCACCCCACTTGTTCCGCCAATTGCTTGACGACCTCGCTGGAAGGACAATTCGGACTGGCCCACAATACGCGCATAACCTCGAGCTCCGCATCCGTGATGGGTGGTATTTTTGTCATGCCTAAACCCTCCAAAATCAAGTTATGACTACACCTGTAGTCACACTTAAATAGTACAATTGTGGTCTGATCTTGTCAACCTGCATTGTGTTTCATTCTAAAAATAAAGTTGTGCCGATCGATACAGCCTTGACCTTTAGGTCTGACCAAAGGTATATCTTGGATATATGCCGAGCTATTATCTCTTCTATGATCCACTCTTCATCCACATACCGTTTTTCAATAGCGACAATGCTCCGCGTGAGATTGAAGACGCAGAATCACGAACCGGGCATACTTCACCAGACGATCACCAAGCAGTTCGAAGGTTTGCTGGAGGAAATCGACAGCATCGGTGGAAGAATGCGTGTTTCCGGCACGAAGTACGGGATTCAGGCAAAGGCGTGATTGTCCTTCAAAGACCAATAGTGGATGATAACTTTTACGTCCGGGCTGAGTTCAGCAGGCAAACAAGGTATGACAACTTCCATATTCAACATTCTAAGATCGAGCGTTATGGACGATTTTACTGAGTCGCTCTAGTTCCTTGTACAGGCTACAATTAAGCTGATTAATATGACCCGTTTAGTCTTCATCTCATTCCTCACTAAAAAAATCAGGCCCCGGAAGTGTATAGATGTTCATTTATATTCCAAGTACACTTTCATAATTAATAACCACCTTTAATTAATTCAACAGCTCTCTCAATATACTCGTCTCTGCCTTCCATAATCCCTTCAATGGTAGGATCAAGACGAATATCTGGCTGCAATCCTATTCTTTGCGTTGGGTTTTTATCTGGATTAAATATGCCGAGTCCACTTATAGCGGTTTTTATTTTTCCTGGAAGCATAATGATACGTATATCACCATCAGTTCCAGCAGACGGCCTACCGAGAACTATGGAGTTATCTGTATTTCTAAGAGACATCGTTGTAAACTCGCCTTGACTAGCAGTATGTTCATTGATTAGAATCACTACTTTCCCTTTATAAACCTCGGCATTTGATTCTTGGGGCTTCCCTGAAACCATAGGCTCAATGTAATAAAATTCACCGGGTATTGCACGATTGGGGACCGATACTGTGGCAAACTCTTTTTCAGAAGGAATCAGATATTTGGCTAATTCATAAGTAAGTATGCTAGAAGGGTAGTTTCTAAGATCTACAATTAGCCCTTTAGTGTTCCACCACTTTTTCATGATTTTATCAATCTCTCCATCTTTCAAGAGACCAGCATTAATATAGTAGATTTCTCCACTCTCCATTGCTTGTGATTTCGTATCAACCAGGAAATTAATGTCTTGTTGACTGCCTACTGCACTAATGTTCATCTTATTTCCCTGCCGAATTACAGTAACGTCCGTATTCTGCTGTTCGGTTCGGAATAAATCAAGAAAAAATAAGCTGGCCGTGTCTTCTCGCGACTGTGATATATATTTTCTTCTATCTTCTAATAATTCATCTATATTTTTGTCGCCTACTTTTAATACAATGTCTCCGACCTCAAGTCCACACTTGTTAATTACTTTATTTATAACAATCTGATTGTTAATTTCGATAAAGTTTACGGGAAGCCGATACGTTCCAAAATAATCAGTAATCGTCTCTCTATCTTTGCCCACCAAATATGCATGAGAATCATGTATTCTAGTTGTCAGTTCTGCTAAAGTCATGAAATAGGAGTCATAATCCGATCCATCTACCATTTTAGGGATAAACTCCAGAAGCACTCGATCCCAATCTTCTCCGATGACATCTTTATACGGATAGTAATATTCGATTATATTCCAGTAGCGGAATAAACCTAGCAACCTGTAGCCTGTATCATCGAAATTCATATTAGAGTACGGGTTTTCATTTCCCATAGACGGAAAGAATGAATCTTCCTTAAAACTAACATATGCATATTCTCGTTCTGAAATATTAGAATCCAGAAGCTTCGATAATTCAAGACTCAAGTCCGTTCCGAGATATTCTTCATCCTTGGACCAATCTGTAGATGGACTGAGCTGTATGGAATCTTCGGAAAATTGATATTGATCATCAAGCTCTCCAGAAATGGACTCGCTGCCTAATGAATGAACCCACTCATAGAGAATTGAATTCACATCTGAATTTTCTTCTAAAATAGAGGGCAGCACCCGAAACAGCTCATAATCCCAATTTACATCTCCAGATACAACCTTAGGATGATAGTATTTCACCACTCCCCATACCTTACTGAGCTTAGCAAAATCCACGATCTTTTGTTCAGAAAGGCTGGAAAATTTCATTCCACTTCCTTGGTCAAATTCCTGCTCCTTCTCTCTCCCGAGTTGATGAGTCTCTTGTGATGTAGAACATCCTGCAATAATAAGAATAAGCAATACACTGAAAAACACCAGGGACATCCAGTTTCTTCTTTTTCCTTCTCCCACCTTTTTCTCACCTTTCAGCTCAATAATTTATCTTTTTGTCATTCTTGCAAATCTAGGACCTGCTTCACCTATCTCAGCAAATCTACATGTCGCTTTTTACCAATTTTATAAACTATCCCTCAAAATCTCTAGTGTAAATAAAAAAACAGCCTTATAGCTCTTATTCTAGGCTGGGGCGTATGTTGTCTGAGCTTTCACCCTGATTATACATCTAATAAACATAAAGGTGATAACCCAGCATCAAATAATGTCAGAATAGCCAATCATTGGACTGCTTAATTAAGCAAGAAAATCGTGTTAAACCTAAATTATCCACACAAATTAAGGCGACTTTCTTTGTGTGGATTTATCAGCATATACACTATTTTAGCCATTTCTGCCCGCGTGACTTTACCGGGTCAAAACGAAGGTTAGCTTTGCCCTTCATTGTCCCAGCCCATTTCCGTGCTCGACAGCTTATTTTGCCCAAGAAGATACTTGGTCTTGGTCAGAAAACATACTGACCTGCCCGTTAGATTAATGAAGAAAAGAAAGCAGTTAAATACTTATCTAATCGGTAATCGGACCATGTTTTTGTCCCTCGACAAACAAAGGCAGCCGATCACAATGATCAGCTACCCTCTTATTTTGATTGAGCTATCGTTTCCCATTATCTTAGCTTAATGGATCACATTCGTAGTCTTAATGCAACCTACCACTTATTCCATTAATCTCCCTTTACTTCATTATCGTTCGGAATTAATTCATACAAGGCACGAACATCACAACCGATGGAATCGGCGATCGATATGGCAATTTTGAGTGGCATCACTCTTTTGTTTTCAATAAAGTCGTAAACTCGTTCCGGTTTAAAAAACAAATCTTTTGCCAGCCATTCCGCTGACTTTCCGGATTCCATCAATCGTTCATTCAGTAAGCAACGTCCTAGTTCAAATTTCAAGAAGCGATGACCTCCCGCATAAGATAATACTTAACCTTAAGCGTTGTCCATTGGCAGCATGAATATACATTATAAAGGGTCCCATAACGATGAAGTTCCCCATGCGTCAGCCTAATTTGTTGGGCGAGTTCCATCGCGGGCTTTTGTTTCCCGTTAGTTCAACCGTGTTAGACTCCGTAGAACTCTTTTATCTTCAGCCAAGACTCATACCAAAATGTTTTCAATTTCTTTGTCCCACCTGTTCAATTATGAACCTAGAAGTTAACGAATAATTTATTATAATGCCCGTTACTTTAATGTAAAAACGGCAAGCCGAATTTTCCTGTTCACGATTGAGATATATGATGCATAATAGCACTGTGTAGAAAATCTGCTAAATCCTCATTGCTATATTGATTAAAGTAGTTATTGAATCGTGCATCGAATTTGTAAGTATCGGCAATGCAAGCCAGTAGCTCTGTATCACATGGCATGAATTGCATTAGATTTTTTTTCCACTCCTCGATTAATCGCTGAACTTCATCGGAGGAAGGATGCTGATCGACACAAGACGCAATTTGCTTGAATACTTCCTCCATCGATTGAAAACGTTCATCTTTTTCATCTTGTGATAGTTTATCCAACGTTTCATTAAACACATTATACGCTTCAGTTTCACCATAGATGAATCTCGCCTCATTTGCATATTGTTCTTTTAATGGCAAAACGGAAGAATTGTTGAAAATTTGCAAATGACTAATATCATTCCCCGAAACGTATTCTTCGAGAGCAACCATGATGGTTTCTAGTCTTTGTTTTCTCGAAAATAAGGTTTGTCTCTGCTCCTTTAATATTTGATTCTGTTCTTGCCTGGTCAGCTTTAAAATGTCCGCAATTTCTTTCAAGGAAAAATCCAATTCCTTTAAGAACAAAATAGTTTGAAGTTTTTCCAAACTGCTTCGATCATATAAGCGATACCCTTTTTCCGTCAGATGTGTCGGTTTAAATAAATCAATCCTATCGTAATAATGCAAGGTCCGGCTTGTAATGCCTGTAATCTGAACAATATCTTTAACAGCTAATAATGGTTTCTTCATCCCAAAATCCTTTTACTTCGTCTAGTATTTGAGCAGCAGGTGTTATTGTGGCCTCAAAGATCGTTCTTCCTGTTTTTCTTAAATAATATTGGATTAAATAATATCCGCAAGCGTAGCCAGCACTATTAGGCATATTGACCGGTTCAAAGTTTTGAAGTTTGGCGATCTCGTCACCGTAAAGATACGGAGCAAATTTATCAAACCCTGTTAATTGCAATTGCTCTCTAAGGACAGGCTTTATGCGCCTGTTAAGTGTGTCTGCGTTTGTTTTCGTTACCCAAGGGCCGAGCAATTCTTCGCCAAACATGAACGTAGCATAGTTTTCAGCTAATCCTTCACTTACAATGAGCTCGCCCAAATTAACGGTGTGATCCCACTGAATAAATTGATATCGCACATTATGGTTGCATTCGTGCGCCAGCGCAGCCTTCATTCGAGAAATCGTGTACTCATTTGGCAAGAGTGTACCCCAAATAAACCCGGGAATGCCCCCAAAGCCGCTATATCCTTCGTTTATTGTTAAGGCACTGCTTTCCGGATTCCCTAGTTGAATGGTAAACAAATATTCGGATACGGGGAGATTTATTTCATGTTCTATAAATAGACTGAGGCTTTTCCTTACCGCGTGCTCACACTCTAACCAAAAAGAATCTGACGAAATCAACTCTATCTCAGGTGAAATCTGCTGGGTAATCTGATCAGGGGATCGATGCATTATACTATTAAACGTAACAACGTCAAAACCATTCGCCTCTTCAACTCTAAAAGGGATCTGTTGAATTTGCCATTGTTTCATAAAGGGAGCCATCATTTCATTTCTGAATAATTCAAGTTTTTCCTCGGGCGAAGCTTGGGCAACTTTTTGATAAATGTGGTCTGAACGCAATGTTATTATGTTCATATCTCTCACTCCTAGTCGTTTATAGTGAGAATTATGCACTATGACCTAACGTCATAGTCAAGTGCTTTGGATCAAATACTGAAAATTAGGAACATGTTGCTCCATCAGATACCTCCAAGAATGAGTTAAATAATGATTAATTAAATCTACTAATCTTCAACATACTCTTAAAACTTTCCTGCCCGTTAGCTTAATGAAATTGCAAGGAAATATAGTTAGATACTTATCTAATCGGTAATCAGCTCATGTTCTTGTCGCTCGATAAAAATAATAAGTTGCCTGAAATAAAAAACCACCCGCTTTTAGTACGCAAGGTGGCTAGGTTTAAACAATTTTTAATCTGATTTGATATTCTTACGTAAGTCGGACTATCA
>RCUU01000102.1_pt1 | contig 47680 bp, 42 predicted proteins | sample 2166211 | NCBI WGS metagenome assembly RCUU01 (sample SAMN09932620, study PRJNA488358) | compost metagenome | feature: garden; material: soil; isolation source: compost soil in phenylacetic acid-enriched culture | place: Germany: Experimental Botanical Garden Goettingen | collected 2016-01-27
GGAATACTCGGTATTTAAGAAATTAAGTAAAAGAAATGTTAGTGTTTCCTAGATGCCGTATCCATCAGATAACGCCATAATCAAGCATTGAGGCTATCGCCCTTCGGTCTGCCCGAAGCATTTCGGAATTACGCTAATGGGCAGGATAATGGAAATGATTTGTAGAAAAAAAACTATAAATGAAAGTGACAAAAGTAGTGTAGGGCGTGTGGATTCCAGATCTCGCAGATGCTGTTGGATCATATGTCTATCCTCTCTGGCGATTTTCAATCTGGACAATTCTACCGGCAGTTGAATAAAGCGCATATGACAATTCAACCATCGCTTGATAGGATTGCGTTTGCGGAAATGCTATGCTGTTTTCGACAGTGCGCACTGTACATTTTGTTTTATTGGAGGTATACAATGCTCGACTTGCGTAAAATTGGAGCTTATATTTCGAAGCTTCGCAAAGACCAGGATTTGACCCAATTGGAACTTGCCGATCAACTGAATGTAAGTCATCAAGCGGTATCGAAATGGGAACGGGGCGACTCGCTACCGGATATCGGAACGCTTCCGCAGTTTGCGAGGTTATTTGGCAAAACGGTAGACGACATTCTAAATGCAGGAGAAAACGCAGAAAATCGGGAGCACCCGCACCTAGGAACGATCGTTGAGGAGATCGCAGAGAACAGGCCGGACCAAGTTGCAGAGATGGTCAATACCGGTGAGGTGGAGATGGAAGAGCTTGTAGAAGTAGCGCCGTTTGTAAGAGCAAGCGCTCTGCATAAGGTTACAGAACGATTAGACAGCAGCGTCCTTAAGTTAGACGTGATCATGCGGCTGGCTCCGTTCCTTGGAACAGATACATTGGATGAACTGGTTCGTCAGGCAGAAGAGGGCGAAATTGTGTGGAATGCCATTACTGGACTCGCTCCGTTCGTCAGCAGCGACACATTAAGCCGACTGGTAGATAAATCGATTGACGGTTCCTTAGAAGTGAACAATCTTGTTGGAATTGCCCCGTTTCTTGGAAGAGAACATGTAGATCGGTTGGTGCAACAAGCAGAAGAGGGCAGCTTGAGCTGGGATGCCGTTCAAGGGCTGGCACCCTTTATTAGCAGAGAAACGTTAAGCCGCTTGGTAGACCGGGTGGTAGATGGCACTATCGATGCGAACCGGATCATAAGCCTCGCACCTTTTCTGGACAGGGAAAATCTCGAAAAGTTGATTGGTGGAGTCGAAGCTGAACATCTTAGCCCAGATCTACTGGCAAGCCTTGCTCCTTTCGTCGATCAAGGGACATTGAGCAGAATGGTGACAAACTTATTAAATAAAGTAAAGTAGATACGTATATCGGAGATGCATAGACCGTCAACGATCCTCAAAGCTACCGGCTTGAAATTCGGTAGCTTTTTGTTTGGACTTTCGGATCATTGTGAACCAGCATTACACAGAAACCTTCCAAAGTTTTATGAGAATAATGTTCTGGACTAGGCAACGGCGTTACGCTAACGGGAAACTATAGCTCAATTATCATCTTTTCATTAATAGGGTATAACAAATCATTTAAAAAGCCGCTCACAAACGGTTGTCGAGCTGATCAAGCTTGGGGAGCTGAAAATATAGCTGGTCATTTCTTCGGAAGTGACGCGTTTAAGCCTTCCTCACCCTTAGGGGGGGAAGGTTTTTTGTTGTGGAGGAAAGACCTGCAGGTGATATGGCTATCCTGTTCCTTTTTTTAGGATGACTTTGTTTTAGCAGAGAGGGTACATAGACCCCCGCGAGGAATATAAACTTGTACATAGTAAATTTAGGAGTTGGTCAAATGTTATCTGAAGAAATGATCCGAGATGATTTAATAAAAACAGTTCATCGCCTCTTCGATTTGAAAGTAATTGAATCTACTCCAATAAAACGAGGTTGGTTAAACTTAAAATGGAAAGTTACAACTGAATCCGGTGAATTTTTACTTAAACAATACAACAAAAAAAGATATAAATTGTATAATCCAGAGGAGCTAATGTTAGCATTCTCTCAACAGGTTAGGTTATTTGATCAAGGTCTTGCGTGTCCTAATTTACGATCACATCATGAAAGCTTTATGCTTGAATCGGATCACGGAGAACACTTCACGGTGATGGAATATTGCCAGGGCAAAATGATTTCACCAGGTAAAATTAATGAACATCAAATATACGATTTAGGTCGGGCAACAGGAAAAATGCACCGCTTGTTAAACGATGGAACACTTCATATTCATAATAGCCCTCAATTTATTCCTCCAAGCCGTGAGGAGCGGTTAGCACATTGGAATTCAGTTTGGGAACAGGCAAAGGAAGCTGGCAAAACTCAGCTGCTTGCGGATATAGAAACTCAACGTAGAGCAACTGAAGATATAAATCTAGAAATACTCGAATTACTTGAATTGGGCTGGGCTCATCGTGACCTGTGGGTCGATAATCTTTTATTTGATGATCACCGATTAACTGCTATTCTTGATTTTGATCGGCTAAAATATGACTATCCGCAGCTTGATGTTGCTCGTGCGGTTATATCATGTGCGTTAGATGATCATTTAGATCTTTCCCTTGCTTCAGCATTTATTGAAGGGTACAGCGAAGAACGCACCGTGATAGAAGGTTACTTAACCCATTCATTAAAGTTGTTGTGGTATATGGAAAGTCCATGGTGGATAAATGCTAACATGGATCAACATAGTGTACCTCCCGCACGCTTCGCAAAGGAAATGCTTTGGCTTGCTGAGAATCACAAGAATATGTCCGCTTTGTTAGGGAATTTATAGACGTTAAGGTAATGGGCAGTTATTCGTAATTGTTAGTTCATTGACACATTGGTAAAATAAGAAGGACGACCCTTAAAAGACGTAAGTAATTACGACAAGTGATTTAATTGCATAGTAAACAAAAAAGGAGATCCTACTTGCCATAGGAATCTCCTTTTTTTGTTTGGTCTGATGATCCTAAGATCATGTTCCCTTAATGAAAAACTGTATGAGAGCGAGAAAATCAAACATAGGTAGATTAATCGCAGAAAAAATAAGTTTTACTGACAGGTGGGATCTGCTTGCTTTGGCCCTTAAGATTTGTTGGTGTTTTCAAAATACTCGCGGGTCTCTTTGCGTGACTGTGGCGTTAGTACGCGGTCAAGCTCTTCGTTTAGCCAAGCTAGAGTCCTGTTACGCAGCACATTGCGCATGCTTTCTTCTGCTTCTAGCATGGTCGTATTAATGAGACAGGGGGATGCAGCAGTGCATGCTCGATAGTCTTCATCACGACATAAATAAGTGTTATTTTTAATGTTTTTACATTGAAAGACCGGACGGACACCCTCAACAGCTTCAACTACATCCCAGAATGTAATATCTCCAGGAGGCTTGGCCAATTTATAACCACCCTTAACACCTGGTACAGAACTTACGATACCGGCCTTTGTAAGTTTACCAAAAACCTTAGAAAGATAAGTTTCCGAAATACCTTGAAATGCAGCAAGCTCTTTAATGCCAATAGTAGCATCCGGCGGAATATCAATTAAATATACCAAGCAATGGAGGCCATATTCAACGCCAATACTATATTGCAATGCAAAGACCTACTCTCTGTTCAAAAAGTTATTAATAATTATCTTAGGTCTATTTAAAATCTTTGTCAATTAACGTCGGCTTTATCTGAATTTTCTAAAAAATGCCTGTGAATCACGATTGACACACCTGAAGATAAAAGTTATATTGTAGACAAGGTTAATCAACGATTAAGGTTATCGACGTTATGAAGTGTCGATGATAATTTGATTTGGAGGGGATAATGTAGGTTCAAGCTAAATCCAGCATAGTAAAGCACGTAATTGCAGTGCAGGGCCGAGCTGAAATAATTAATAGCTTTGTTAATTGAAGTCGAAAAATCAAACGAAGGAGTGTTTGCACAATGAAAATGAGATTAGATTATATGAAGGTACAACCGGAGGCTTTCCAGACCCTTATGAAAGTAGAAGGATATGTGAAAAACAGTGGTCTTGACCACAATCTATTGGAGCTAATTAAAATTCGTGCTTCTCAGATTAATGGTTGTGCCTTCTGTCTTGATATGCATACGAAAGACGCACTAGCTATGGGTGAGACAACACAACGCTTGTTCCTGCTTAACGCATGGAGGGAAGCTCCATTTTATACAGAGGCGGAGCGGGCTGCACTGGCCTTAACCGAAGCCGTAACAAAAATCTCGGATGCTGGCGTGCCACATGAGTTGTATGAGCAAGTCCGTCAACATTTTGACGAGGGGCAATATGTTAATTTGATCATGGCGATTAATGCGATTAATAGTTGGAACCGGATTGCTATCTCAACAGAAATGGTGCCTGGCGGATACCAACCAGCTGTCCGTAAGTAATAATTGATTTCTTGAATTTCAAATGATCTTCTGAAGTGACGCATTTAAGCCTTCTCCACCTTTTGGGTGTGGGAAGGTTTTTTTATTGGAAATACGTATCTGCAAAAAGAATATTCAATTGATAATCATTCTCAATGCGTATATAATTAATGCTAAGTAAGGGGAAGTAGGGATGAGCATGGAGCGAAGCAATGGACGGAATGAAGCGGAAACGATTGATGCCCATAAGACGCTTACATGTGAAGGGGTAGATTATAATTACCGTTTTGATGGGGCTCACTTTGAGATTATACCTCCAGTCGAAATAGGGGAAGGAAGTTGCCGCAGCCTGCTTAGCCATGGGTATATCCAGATGACAGATTTTAATCTCCGGTTTAATCGGGATATCGAAGCGAAGGGCAATTTTAGCACTCCGCGTACGGAGCTGGCTTTCTGCATAGGGCATGGCATTGAGTGGGGGACTTCGCTGAAATCGGACTATTTTGTTATAGATACGGGAGAAATTGCGCTGTTTCATGGCGGGGTAAGAAGTGAAAACTGTACATACCTGAGTGGAGCGGGGTACCGATTTATCAGCATAGATATGAGCCCGGCACAATTTGAGCGGATGACCAGTGGTCTGACTGAGGATACACGGCTTCGCATCGGAGCTGGTGCGGGTTTGTTTTTTGGAAAAAATAACATCACACCATCCATCCGCTTCATTCTGTCGCAGATTGCAGATTGTTCCTATAGCCATGGTATGCGTGAACTTTATCTGGAGGGAAAAATGCTGGAGCTAATGGCCGTCTATCTCAATGAGTCTTTATATGAAGCAGAACGGATTCCATGCACGGTTAAACTGTCCAGTGATGATATGGAGAGCTTGCGGCTCGCTAAGGAGATTTTGCAGCGTGATTATTTACATCCACCGACGCTGGCTGGTCTCTCGCGTATCATTTGCCTCAATGAGTTCAAGCTGAAGAAGGGCTTTAAGGAAATGTTCGGTTATACGGTGCATGCCTACGTTATCGAACAACGGATGCAGAGAGCACAGCAGCTGCTGGAACAGGGAAGTATAACGGTAAGCGAAGCGGCTGCCAAGGTTGGGTACGGGAACGTCAGCCATTTCTCAGCAGCCTTCCGTAAAAAGTTCGGTGTGCGTCCCGGAGAATATCTGATTAGAGGCAGACAGCGTTCTGTAGAAACCAGGATGTAAGCTCTTATCGAAAACAGATGCTCCTGATTTGGTTAATTATAATCCCGGAAGCGGTAGCAACCGTGAATAGCGTTCCTATACACTAGTGCACAGAGAATCATTCTCAGTGCACTTTTTTTTTGTGCGTAATTACCAAGAGTGGGGGAACAGCTGTGAGTAAAACTAAAACCGGCATGCCGAGGCTGCTGGAGATCGCCGGAGAGAAGCGAGGCCTGCTACTGCTGTCCGGAATATTATCATCTATCAGCGCAGTGTTGATGCTGATTCCGTTTTTATCTGTTTATTTCATATTGGCGGAGCTGCTGCGCCATGCTTCATCACCAGGGCAGGTCGACGGAGAAAGTATGATCCGCTGGGGATGGATTGCACTCGGCGGGTTGATTGGGGGGCTGGTGACCTCGTATTGCGGCATCATGTGCTCGCATATTGCGGCTTTCCGCATTCAATATAATTTGCGTGTGCGAATGACCGAACATCTGGGCAGATTACCGCTGGGTTTTCTGAACGGGACTTCAACTGGCGTGGTCAAGAAGACACTGGAGCAGAATGTAGACAAGGTAGAAAATTTTGTAGCGCATCAGCTTCCCGATCTGGTCAGTGTGTTGGCCTCTACGGTGCTGATGATTGTAGCAATGTTCTGGCTTAGTCCGCCGTTAGCCTTAGCCTGTCTGCTGCCAATCGTTATAGGATTAGGTGTGCAATCAGCGCTTATGATGAGCAGCAAAGGTAAAGCTAGTGTGAAGCAGTATCATGATTCATTGGAGCAGATCAATGCTTCGGCGGTGCAGTATGTGCGGGGGATGCCAGCTGTGAAGGTATTCGGGCAGACGGTGCATTCCTTCAGAAAGTTCTACAGTGATATGACCAGCTACCGTGACTATTGTCTGGAGTATACGGACCGTTATCAAACGGGTTATATCTTGTTCAAAACATTGCTTGCTTCCCCGTTTACCTTTATTTTGCCGGTGGGTGTCTTCATGCTAAACGGTCGGCCGGATTCCATGTCTTTTGCGCTTGTGCTGTTGTTCTTTCTGATTATGGCACCCGGCGTCTCATCTCCGCTCTACAAGCTGCTTCTGCTGGCTTCTAGCACTCGTGATATCGGCGAAGGCGTGGAGCGAATGGACCGTCTTTTGGCACAGCAGCCTATACCGGAAATAGCAGAACCGCTGTCACCGCATACTTTTGACATTGAATTTGTGGATGTAACCTTCTCCTACAGTGAAGAAGCAGGGGCAGCGGCTGCGCTCAGACATGTCTCATTCCGGGCGGAACAAGGGAAAGTTACAGCGTTGGTAGGGCCGTCAGGCTCAGGGAAATCGACGGTGGCCAGCTTAGTGCCGCGGTTCTGGGACCCCCAAGAGGGTGCGATCCGTATCGGTGGCGTAGACATCCGCTATATGGCGATTACTGAATTGATGAATACAGTTGCGTTTGTATTTCAAGAAACCTTCCTGTTTTATGACACTTTGTATGAGAATATTGCCGTCGGTAAACCAGGGGCGACACTGACTGAAGTCAAGGCTGCAGCTAGAGCGGCGCAGTGCGACGAGTTTATCACTCGCCTTCCACAGGGATATGACACGTTAATCGGTGAAGGTGGTGTTTATCTCTCTGGTGGTGAGGAGCAGCGTATCGCGGTAGCTCGGGCCATTCTCAAAAATGCGCCGGTGCTTGTGCTGGATGAAGCAACTGCTTTTGCCGACCCGGAAAATGAGCATCATATGCAGCTGGCACTTACAGAGCTTATGCGTGGCAAGACCGTTATTGTCATTGCTCACCGCCTCTCCTCTATTCGTGAAGCCGCACAAATTCTGGTGTTGCAGGATGGAGAAATTGTAGAGCGTGGAGCGCACGAAGGGTTGATTCAAGCGGACGGGCTGTACACAAAAATGTGGCATGCCTACAGTGATGCCGGAGATTGGCATATGGAAAAGGGAGGGGAATCGGTATGAAGGTATTGCACAATATAACTGCCGGCAAACCACAACAGCTGCTAAAGCCTGTGCTTTTTTCCTTGCTGGCCAACTTAGTCAGTGTGCTTCCATTCGCACTTGTGATTGAGGCGGTGCGGTTGATTTTTGCTCCTTATATTACCGTGGGCGCGGAGCTTCAGATGGAGCGGTTATGGTGGATCTGCGCGGGACTTGTCGCTGTGATGGTTCTGATGTTCCTAAGCGAAATTCCTGCCTACCGCACCTCTTACCGTGGAGCTTACAATGTCGCTGCACAGGGACGAGCTGAATTAGCGGAACATCTGCGGAAGCTTCCGCTAGGTTACCTGACCCGTCGGGACCCAGGTGATCTAGCCAATATGATGATGGGTGATTTTACGCTGGTTGAGACAGGAATTTCACATCTGCTGCCACAGCTTGCGGGGGCTTTTGTATTGCCAATATTCGCACTTGCAGGTTTACTGTTCCTGGACTGGCGGATGGCGATTTCCATGTTCGTAGCACTGCCGGTCGCACTCCTGATCATGTATCTTTCGGGCAAGCTGCGTCGAAGACTCGGAGCGGATCATATGAAGGCGAAGTTGAACGCTGCGAACCGACTACAGGAGTATTTGAACGGCATACGGGTAATGAAGGCCTATAATCTGACGGGGGAACGATTTGTTCGCCTGGATCACTCTTTTAAAACTCTAATGAAGGAAAGTGTGAAGCTGGAAGGGATGTTCGGTCCGGTAATTTTAACCGCTATGGCTCTTCTTCGTGCGGGTCTGACCTTAATGGTATACGTAGGTGTTCATCTATTGTTAGGCGGGGAGCTTGGTGTTTTGCAGCTGGCGGTATTTCTTATTGTTGGCACACGCATCTATGATCCATTGACCACGGCGTTAGCCAATTATGCCGAATTCCGCTACAACGAACAAGCGGGTGAACGTATAGTAGACCTGCTTCGCCAGCCAGTAATGACAGGTGATACAGCTCCTCTTCCTGAGAGCAGCACCATTCGGTTTGATAATGTTACCTTCAGCTATGGAGAAGAGCCTGTCCTCAAACAGTTAAGCCTGGAAATGCCGCAAGGTTCACTGACCGCAATTGTAGGTCCGTCCGGTAGCGGAAAAAGTACAGTGCTGCGTCTGATCTCGCGTTTCTATGATCCAGACGAAGGGAGCGTTCTGCTAGGTGGCCGCAACATCAAGGATATTGATCCAGAACATCTGCTAGGGTCTGTATCGGTAGTGTTTCAGGATGTGTATTTGTTCCAAGACACCATCGGGAACAATATTGCTTTTGGGCGGCCAGGGGCATCACAGCAGGATATTCAGCAAGCCGCGCAAATGGCCCACTGCCATGATTTCATCATGAAACTGCCACTTGGTTATGCCACGCCGGTAGGCGAGGGGGGCAGTACGCTTTCTGGCGGGGAGAAGCAGCGGATCTCCATAGCTCGCGCAATTCTCAAGAACGCTCCGATTGTATTGCTGGATGAGGCTACTGCATCGCTTGATCCGCAGAATGAAGCCGAAATCCAGAAAGGGATTGATGCGTTGATTACGGGCAGAACCGTTATTGTCATCGCCCACAGGCTAAAAACCATACGCGGTGCAGACAACATAATCGTGCTGGAAGATGGTCGGCTGGTGGAGCAGGGGCGGCATGAAGTTTTACTACTACGCGGCGGATTGTACGATCGGCTCTGGAGGCTACAGCAGCAGTCCGTCGGATTCCGCATCACATCATAGGAAGCGCCAATCACACTTTAGGAGGGCGAACGCATGGCGATCACAAAGGATGAATCCAACTGGCCAATTATAAGCCTAAGTTTGGGAGAAACGTTTGATCAGGAGACGGTAGAAGAATATATCGCTTATTGGGAAGACTTACTTTCCCGCCGAACCCCCTTCGGCCTGATTATGCAGCATTCCTCAGAGAAGAACACACGTCCTGAGCGTGCGGTCACACAGCTGTATATGAACTGGTGCAAGCGGAATAAGCGGGAAATCGCTCAATATTGCTCAGGCATCGCGGTTGTAATGCAGAATGCTAAATTATTCGCTGTCTATAAGCCAGTTACGGCATTGTCCACCAAAAGAACCTACGGCTGCTCCGGAGGCGCCTTCGCAGATGAGTCTGAGGCGGTAAGGTGGCTGGAGGAACAATTGGCAAAAGCACCGTCTATTGCGGAAATCTAATATAGCTGGTCGTGTCTTTGGAAGTAACATGTTTAAGCCTTCTTCACTCTTTCGGGTGGGGAGGGCTTTTTTTCAGGGAAATAAGAAGTGTCCTGATAAAGTAAGTTGTAAATGCGTAGACTGAACGGGTGAAAAATGTAAAAAATCCCCTTGTAATCTTGATTTTCTTTCCCAAGGTTGCAGGTGGATTGCTTGTTATGACATACTCGTCAGCAAATGGTTCATTAAGTTAAACGATTGAACGAGACGAAAGCGGTGAGCATCATAAATAAACAGCAAAAAGTCGAAGTCATTAAAGAAGATTTCAAATCGTGCCAGAAGGTTTTTTTAGCTATTGGGAATGAGACACGCCAATCCATTATTACTGCACTTATGGAGACTACTTGTACGAACGGACTGCGCGTAGGTGAGATTACTGAAAAAACGCATTTATCGCGACCAGCGGTCTCCCATCATCTAAGAATCTTAAGAGAAGCCGGAATTATTATGGTGAGGGAAGAGGGCTCTAAAAATTATTATTTTATGGACGTTAGAACCAAATTAGGAGTGTTAAAAAATCTTATAAATCATCTCGATGAATTTATGGAACGATATTACTAGAAAATAAGGACGAAGTAGACGAACACATACCATGCTTCGCATTACGATTATGAAATGGAGGGTTCTTGATGAAAGCCATGATCATTGAAAAATACGGAAAAAATCCTCTTCTATTAACTGACCTTCCAACGCCTTCAGTGGGTGATTATGAGGTATTGGCAGAAATCCATGCGGCAAGTATTAATCCTATTGATTTCAAAGTGCGGGATGGCAAAGTTCGTATGCTGTTGAAGTACGATATGCCGCTTGTTTTAGGAAATGATTTTTCAGGTATTGTCATCCAAGTGGGAAACAAAGTTACAAAATTTAAAATAGGTGATGAAATATACGGTCGGCCAAATAAGAATAGAATTGGAACCTTCGCTGAATATATCTCCATACATGAAGATGAGATCGCCTTGAAGCCTCGGAATCTTTCCTTTGAAGAAGCGGCTTCCATCCCATTAGTCGGGCTTACTTCCTATCAAGCATTACATGATATATTACAGTTATCGGCAGGGCAAAAGGTATTGATTCAAGCGGGTTCGGGTGGCGTTGGAACCTTTGCTATCCAGCTTGCTAAAGCGATGGGGGTTTATGTTGCTACTACCACTAGCGATGCTGGCGCTAATCTGGTCAAAGCCCTTGAGGCTGATCAAATCATCAATTATAAAACAGAACCATTTGATAAAGTGTTACAACATTATGATGGTGTATTCGATACTATTGGCGGAGAGACCTTAGAGAAGGCGTTTAAAACCGTTAAACAAGGCGGACAAATTGTATCGGTTTCTGGACTACCCAATGCACGCTTCGGAGTGGAGTATGGGTCTGGTTTTATAAAAACGAGTCTTTTTCGATTAGTTACCCGTAAACTAACAAAATTAGAACAGAAATATAATGTAAAATACAACTTCCTGTTCATGAAACCAAGCGGCAGACAATTGGAGATCATTTCAGAGCTTATAGAAGCAGGAAAAATAAAGCCTGTACTGGATCAAATATTCTCTTTTGAAGAAGCCCAAAAGGCGATGGAGTATTCCGAATCGGGTAGGGCAAAAGGAAAGATCATCTTAAAGATTAAGTGATACAAGAACATGGCAAAGTTATTGATGTTAAAGCACAGGAAATTAACCCAATTCGTTGAATATAACTACTTGTGCCAAGGAAGGAGAATGTCTATGTGTTTTCATTGTTATAGAAAGATAAGAATCCGCCAGCTCCCTGAAACCAACGTGCTAGAGTAAGCTACTACACAAATCAAATGGGGTGTGTTGGATGAAGATTAACAATAATTATTTGAAGGACCAATTAAAACATGTCTATTGGCTTAATGGTGGACCATGTGCTGGAAAGACTACAATGACCCAAAAATTCGTAGAGAAACTAGGCTTTCAAACATTAGGTGATGATGTCTTAAAATACAGACCCTTCACAAGTCCTGACAAATACCCAGCCCTTCAATTTCCTAATCCTGATTTAGATTGGGATAAGTGGTTCAATAAACCTGTAGATGAACACTATCATTGGTTACTTCAGGTCGTTGAAGAGATGATGGACTTCTTTATTATTGACTTGTTGACAATGCCTAATGACAAACCAGTAATCATAGATTTAGGAATCATGCCAGAACGTATTCTACCGTTTATTCCAGCAGAGCGAATGATTTGTTTGTATACGTCCGACAAAGAGATTGAGCGATTATATTACTTCAGAGAAGACCATAAGATGATTCTGGACTGTATTAATGCCTATACCTTAAATCCAGAGGAAACGATTAAACACGGTAACCAATCTATGGTTAAGTTCTCTAATGAAATTACGCAAGCTTGTACTAAGATGGGGATCAGAACTATTGAGAGAATACCTAGTATGAGCGTGGAAGAACAATTTAGGGTAGTTAGAGAACATTTTGGAGTGTAAGGGCGTTCTCATAAACCATGATTACATTTGCGCGCAGGCAGTAGCTATCGGACACAGTTGACCTTATTTGCAGTATAATCTCCTATTTGGTATGTTAATGGACCCCATAGCCGCTATCGGCTTTAGAATCAGGCACGGCGAACCGTACCACAAGTAATAGCAAGTTTTTACTGACTTTTTCGTGCAGCAAATGCACGGCATTCATTTCTTATCTGCACTAAAATTTATCTCGAAGGGAGGGAATGCGATGGATTGGTTGGAGAGAATGAACAGCGCCATGGAATATATAGAAACAAATCTGGCGGACAAAATCTCATATGATGACATAGCGCAGATCGCCTGTTGTTCTACTTATCATTTTCAACGGATGTTTCCGTTTATTACTGGAATCACGTTATCTGAGTACATTCGACGCAGACGGTTGACATTGGCCGCATTTGAGCTGCAGACAACAAATGTAAAGGTTATTGATGTAGCTATGAAATATGGATATGATTCGCCGGAAGCGTTCGCACGAGCGTTTAAGAATCTTCATGGGATAATACCGATATCTGCACGTGATAAAGGCGTTTCTCTAAAAGCCTATCCTCGGATGTCCTTTCATATTTCTATAAAAGGAGATGTCGAGATGAATTACCGCATTGAACAAAGAGGGCCTTTTGAGATGTTTGGAGTGTATGGTCTAATAAATTTGGATATGAAAACAGCGTTCTCTGAAGTTCCTCAATTCCGTATAAAATGTGATGATGATGGCAGTGTTGATCTTATGAACGAAATATTAGGACGTTTTGGTGACACCGTATTGCACGCTGCCTTATATGATCACACGGGGGAATCTTTCAAGTATATGATTTGTTACAATTTTCCTAAGGGTCTTGAAATTCCAGAGAGATTTACAAAGCTTTCTGTCCCGGCATTAACATGGGCCATTTTTCCGGAGCCGCAATGTGATTTACAAAAACTGTGGGAACGGATATACTCCGAGTGGTTTCCGACATCTGAATACGAGCAGGTTGATGGTCCCAGTTTCGAAATGTATTATGGCATGGCAGTGAATGTTACAGGGGAAATCTGGATACCCGTAAAGAAAAAAGGATAGCAAAAGCCCCATTCGCCTTTTGAGCGGATGGGGTTAGCCGTCCATATGATTTGGTATATTTAAAAATGTTACGTTTATTTATTTAGCAGTATCATTAAATTGTCTATCTCTCTTTTATAAAAATCAACGGTCTTACCCTCGGTAACTTTCCAGTCTCTTTCTAGTAGCTCAATGATTTCTTGAAGCTTTTCAATAGATTTATTATATTCCCCTTTAATGACATGGATATGGGAAATGGCTTCGAGTGCATCTGTATATTTAGGACTTGGCTGTAATTCGTAACCTTTGAAGTAATATTCTATAGCTTCGTCGTATCTGCAAAGTTTAGCCATGCAGTCTCCTCTTGAGGACCATGCAAGCCATTCGTGAGGATACATTTCAGTCATCTGTTCCCAAAGAGCCAACGCCTGAGACAGGTTGCCTTCCTCCTTGCATATCAACCCTCCATATAATAGATATAAATAACCTGGATGAAGTTGGTTTAATCCTTCCAGAATTTCTTTGGCTTCAGTACATCTGCCATCTGCAATTAGGTAATTCATGAGCCATACATAACCCCGCCAGTAATCCGGATGTTTCAGCACAAAATCTTTATAATACTCAATGAGCTTATGGTGATTTGAAAAGTTCCAGTCAAAAAGGATTCCATTCCCTGCATCCCGCAAAGCATTATGATTACTTTTTTTATCTGGAGCCAATAGCAATGCATCCTTTGCATAATGTGAGGCCAACTCACGGTGCTCATCTGAACGATGAATGTGTAACTGCGCCAGCAAGGTGAGACATTGGGACTTTTTGGGGTCATTATTTAGTTTTTCTTTTAAAAATTGTTCAGCATAGTTAAAATCGTCTTCGGATATAAAATGTTCAGTACTAATCATATTTCCAATGCGTTCTAAATGGGTATCATCGGTTAATGCAAATAATTCATCAATGGTTACCCCAAAAATCACTGATAAATCAGGAAGAATCTGAATATCAGGCATGGTTACATTGTTTTCCCACTTGGAAACTGCTTGAGAGGACATATTCAGTTTTACGGCAAGTTCTTCCTGAGTCATTCCTTTTTGTAAACGTAGTGTTTTGATTTTTTTACCTATCTCAACATTCATTGGATAACCTCCAAGTTTTATCATTTCGACTAGTCCATTGCATTATAACTTTTTGTATAAAATTTCCTCAATGACCGCTTGGTTGACCCCATTAACCGAACAGTTACATATTAAATCATAGCGCAGAAAATTCTGGTAAGGTGGATGGCGGCACAAAGCTGATTTTACGGAGCAAGGCGCGTTCTTTGACGGACATGATACGCTGGAAGTACGCGAGCACGGTGCTAACCTTATGCTCGACACACTAGGTAAGGTAGTAGAAGGAGGGGAGGGTCATGACTATAAGTGAAAATGAACTTATGGCTGCGAACGGCCTACTAACTTTGCAAAGGGATATCGGCTTTGAACTTCGACTTATGTGATGACTTACGATTCGCCGTTTATGTTCCCCGGTAAATCTATTTAAAGAAACCACTCCTTTGTCGGAGTGGTTTTCTCTTTATATTATAGTTTTGGATTATTTATAAAAGAATTATAGTATAAGTGCAACCAATGCTACGAACTTTCTACTATATAGATAAGAGGGTGTTAAAGGAGAATAGCGGATGGAAGACCAAGGAATAGTCCACTTATATCTACAGCGTTCACAGCAAGCCATTTTAGAGACTAAGAATAAATATGGGGCTTACTGCAGAGTGATTGCAAAAAATATAATTTCTAATTTTTCGGATGTTGAAGAGTGTGAGAACGATACATATTTGGCAGCATGGAATGCGATACCGCCTAATCTGCCTAGGAATTTCCCTGTATTTTTAGGAAGGATCACCCGCAATATTGCGCTTGATAAATATGGTTATAATACAGCGAAAAAGCGTAATCGTGAGTTTGAAGTCATTCTAACTGAATTAGAAGAATGTGTAGCTTCCCCTGATACGGTAGAAACAGAGTATGAAGATGGTGAGGTAGCCAACTTAATAAATCAATTTTTATATGGCATAGATAAGCAAGCAAGAAACATATTTATTGGGAGGTACTGGTATTCCTATTCGATAGAGGAGCTTTCTATGAGATTTAATATGAGTAGTAGTAAAGTGAAATCTATCTTATTTAGGACAAGAAAAAAACTTAGAGCTCATCTAAACAAAGAGGGGGTTAACCTATGAAAAAAGAAGATTTATTTAAGGAGATCGGATGGATTGATGAGAACTTAATTGAAGCGGCCAGGCATAATGAAATAGAGAAAAGAAAAAAAGGCATTTCTAAAAAGTGGGTTATTCTGGTTGCCTGTCTTATCCTGTATAGTTCAACCGCGTCAGCTTTATTAGCAACAGAATATTATAAAAAACAAAATTCAGAGCCTTACATACGTTATTTAAAAGCTGAAGATATGGAGTTAGAGCCTGCTACTCAATATGATGCGGGAAAATTTCTACAGGCTTTAAAAAGTGATAATAACGAATATGTATATATTGCTATTAATAGGCTGGTAGAATGCTTTAATAATCAACAATTGAGAGTAAAAGCGTTAAAAGAACTTCAGCCATTTTTAAAAAATGAGAATCAAAAAATTGCCGATGCGGCAGCTTTTGCCGTAGATATTTTATCGAAAAGTTATAAAAGCCCTTATATTGTTAAGTTAGCAGACGGAAGTATGATATTTACGTTGTTTAATAATTATTCGGACTATGGAAGTCAAAATGTCATTTGGAGAATAAAAGACAATAAGCTCAATGAATATTTAAGTTTTTCAACACCATCTATGTATGTTAAAAAAATGATTCCTTCGCCCAATCATAAGTTAGTTGCAATCGTAACATGCTCTAATAAAAGTGATTTTGTTCAAATTAGCAATATTGAAGAGGGAAGGGTTAGTCCAGAGCTAATAGAATCTGCAAGAGTCAAATATGGTGCACAAAAAGAATTGGATACATGGATTCGCACAGATCACGAGAATTATAGCTATGCAGATAACATAGTGTGGAAAGATAATGATACTTTAGAATTTGAGGGGTCTCTTGCCTATCAGAATACTGAGATTATTGAAAATGTTACTGTAAAGTATCAGTTTAGTAAAAAGATAATAGAAGTAAAAGAGCTTAATAAATCTAGATGAGCGGATGCCCCGGTAAATCAAATAGTAAGTTCGACTGTCTGTGGCGTTCAAATTCACTAGGGCAAAGCCCCTTCTCATTACTTTGGCATGGACGGTTGTATTACCGATATACTTATCTGATGTTGTCATAGCAGGGAAGTCCGGGTAATAGGTATGAATAGAACTTTTTGAATGGACTGGAGTTGGGGTGGGAGCCAAGGAAATGGAGGGATAGGTCATGGCGGCACAAACCGTATCAGGTATCAGCTCAGTACAGGCCATTACCGCCTACGGCGGCACACAGAGTGATGTCAGTTCCATGGAGAAACAGCGAACTCGGCTGATCATGGAGCTGGACAAGGTGAATGCGGCGCAGGGCGGCGAGACACCGACTTCTTACCGCCGTGAGCAGCTGCAGCGGCAAATCCGGCTGTTAGAGGTCCAACTCGCGCGGAAAGTCGGGAGTAGCGCTTCCGCTGATGTTGTGTCAGCTTCCCCGCTAGACCAAGCTCCCCTCTGGCGGACAGAGTGGAAGGGAGGCCTTAAAGGCATCGGTCTGACCGATCCCCGGACGGCGACGGTGAACGCAGAGGGTCATTTCGACGTATTAATTTAGGCAAGAGAGCGAAGGTGCGGAAAGCGTCCGGTGATGAACTGGATTTTTCCCGCCTTCTTTTTTGAAGAGCCCCCTGAAAAAGTGAAAGACCCCTTGCGAAAGGGGTCTTTTGTTTATCAAAATTAGTGCGGTTTTCCCGTTCCGGTTGTTGTACCCAGCGAACTTGATCCATCTCCTCCTAATGTCTTCCTCTTCGACCCAAATGCCTTTTTTCCGATACTTTCTCCTCCCGCCTTGATCCAATTCTTGTCTTGTAATCCCCAAGGGTATCTGGATTACTATTATTTTGGCCGATGATGACGAACTTTCAGAACGGATGCTAATACTTTTTTAAGTTATTACAAAATTGATTTAAGGGAGTGCATTTTATTGTTTTCTCCAGAAAGTACAATGAAAAGTATGAGAGCTACTTCATACAAACGGAGGGATGAGATAAATGAAAGCGGTTTTAGACAGCTCCCGGGAATACACCGCAACCAAAAGGAAAAATAAATTCCTGCACAACCTCAAAAGAGACAGTCTATTGTATTTACTTTTGCTGCTGCCTATAGCTTATATTCTAATATTTAAGTATGCCCCCATCTATGGACTGGTTATGGCGTTCCAGGATTATAACATTTTTGCAGGAATTAGTGGGAGCGAGTGGGTAGGACTGGATGTGTTTCGGTTTATTTTCCAGCAAGACAGCTTTTATCGTGCGTTGAAGAACACGCTGGTCCTGAACGTTCTGGACTTGATCGCAGGTTTCCCGGCACCGATTATTCTGGCGATTTTGCTCAATGAAGTGAGACAGGAAAAATTCAAGAAAATGACCCAGACCGTGTTGTATCTGCCCCACTTTTTATCCTGGGTTATTATTGGCGGTATGGTCTATCTAATGTTTTCTAACAGCGGCATGGTCAACAATTTCCTATCCGGCTTCGGTTTTGAGAAGATCGAATTTCTATCGCGGAAGATACCTTGGTTAACTACATATATTTCCGTTGGCGTCTGGCAAAATATCGGATGGGGCACCATCATCTATCTGGCGGCCATTACCGGAATCAACAGGGAATTGTATGAGGCCTCCGATATTGACGGTTGCTCCAGGCTTCGCAAAATGTGGCATATTACACTGCCGGGTATTAAGTCGACCATCAATATTTTGCTAATTCTCCACATAGGCAGAATGGTTTCCATCGGGTTCGACCGTCCCTTTGTGATGGGAAATTCATTGGTTAGCGATTATTCCGATGTTATCAGTACTTTTGTGTACAGAGTTGGGATTAGTTCGGGGGATTTCTCCCAGGCAACAGCGGTAGGATTGTTCCAATCCGTGGTGGGTCTGATCCTGCTTGTATCTGCCAACTTTATCGCGAGGAAATTAGGTGAGGATGGGATATGGTGAGGATAACGAACATTAGAAGCAGGAGGAAAAAACACACTGTAGCGGATATTGCAATTATCGTCTTTATATTGGCATTGTCCTTCACATGCCTCGTCCCGTTCCTGTACATGATAGCTCTTTCCTTCAGCTCCAACGAAGCGATTATTTCTCAAAAAGTAGGACTTTGGCCAGTAAGCTTCACCACAGAAACGTACAAAACAATCTTGAGCGATATGGAAATGCTTTATACACTTGGCTACAGTATTGTGCTTACGGTTTTCTACACCGCGGTATGTATGTTCCTGACCATTTGTGCAGCGTATCCGTTAACGAAGAAACATCTGATGGGAAGAAACTTTATTTTGACGGCGTTGGTCTTCACCATGTATTTCAGCGGCGGTTTGATTCCCTCCTATCTCCTGGTTAAAAACCTAGGCATGATGAATACAGTGTGGAGCTTGGTTCTGCCGGGTGCCATGAGCGTGTTTAACATGATCATCCTGAAAACCTTCTTCACCAATCTTCCAGAGAGCCTGGAGGAATCGGCTGCCATTGACGGATGTTCGGATCTGGGCATTCTCCTCAAGATTGTGCTTCCTCTTTCATTGCCTTCGATCGCCACATTAAGCCTTTTCTATGCGGTGGACAGATGGAACGGATTTCAGGATGCACTGTTCTACATTACGAAAAAAGAGCTGTATCCTATGCAGCTGAAGCTGTACCAGATCATTTCGGCCAATCAGCAGCTGGATAGTCAACAAGGAGAAGGAAGTATGGGCTCCTACATTGTGCCTGAGTCTCTGAAAGCGGCCAGTGTTATGTTTACAACCATTCCGATTTTGTTGATCTATCCCAAACTGCAGAAGTATTTTGTAGATGGTGTGATGACCGGAGCTATCAAGGGCTAGTGGGGAAATAGATCAGGATGAAGGAGGTGATTCTTGAACTGGCGGATGATTGTCAATGAATTCAACATGAAGGGGTGGTTTAAAATGAATACGGGTTTAAAAAAGAAAACAGCAATTTTGTTTAGTACAGTGCTTCTGGCTGTTTCCGCTGGCTGTGGGAATGCTGACAAGAAGAGTGGAGAGACCGCATCATCGTCAGCACCTTCTGCTCCTCCTGTAACCTTGACTGTAGAAGTGTTTGACAGAGGTGTTCAGGGCCAGCCGGACTTAAACAACAACACGTGGACCAAATATGTCAATGAAAAATTCGGTAAACCCAATAATGCCATTGTAAAATTTGTTCCTGTACCCCGTTCTCAGGAAGTCGACAAACTGAATGTGTTAATGGCTGCCGGTGAGGCTCCTGATATTTCCTTCACCTATGACGGCACTACAGTAACCCGCTTCGCAAAGAACAATGGGCTCTATACACTGGATGAACTGTTGGAGAAGCATGGCAACCAATTGAAGTCTTACCTGGGTGAAAAAGTTCTTTCCTATGGGATATATGAGGGCAAACAAGTCTCCATTCCGGCTAAGCGGACTCTGCTTGCCTGGAATGGTAAGTTTATCCGCAAGGATTGGTTGGATAAGCTGGGAATGCCTGTTCCGACTACTCGGGATGAATTGTATGAAACGCTGATCGCCTTCCGTGACAAGAACCCCGGCAACGTGGACGGTGTCATTCCGTGGGCCACTGCGGCTAACGGCATGAACTACAACTTCGGCAGTTTGGTTCAATCCTTCTGGGGTCCGATGTCGGAGGAGGAATTCGTTACCACCACCAACTGGCTGAAGCCCGGCAACAAGGAGGCGTTTAAATGGCTGAATAAGCTGTATAATGAAAAGCTGATCAGCCCCGACTTTGCTTTGGACAAAACAACCAAGCAAGCGGATGCCGATGTGACCAATGGCAAGGTAGGCTTTTACGCCGCAAACTGGGATTATCCGCTGACGCAAAAAATGCGTGAACCGTTGAAGCAAAATGCGCCGGAGGCTAACTTTGTTGTTGTAGATACTTTCAAGAATTATGAGGGGAAATACTTGAAAGAGATTTATAATGAGAACGGGCTCTTTTCCTTCATCCCGAAAACCAGCAAGAATGCGGAGCTGGCTATGAAGTATCTGGACTGGATGGCTGACCCGGAAGTGCTGTTCTTCCTGCAATTCGGTCAAGAAGGCGTCAACCATACGCTGGTGAACGGCATTCCCCAAGCCATTGAACAAACCGGAGAAAATATGCAAATGAGCAATCTAAATCTGGATTATACGCTGGTTGTGAACGGGGCAGAACTGGGCGACATCGAAAAGAATGTCAAAACATATGCAGCAGCATTAGCGGCTGGAGATCAGAGCTATGAGGAACTGGCTATGGAGTCCTATAAAATCAATACGACGGATGGCTATACCGGCTTCTATTATGGCGTTCCGAACACAGCTAATGTCAAATACGGCAAAACGTTGGGGGACATGAGCAAGCAAATGACTGACAGGCTAGTCGTGGCCAAACCAGCAGAGTTCGACGCCTTGTATGACAAGCTGGTGAAAGAATTTATGGATGCCGGTGGTAAGGCTGTTCAAGATGAGAATGTGAAGAACTACAGAGAAATCAAAGCCGAGAGCAAGTAATTCATTATATACGGATAAGCCATTGAATGTTCTTCGCCGTGGTTTATCCGTATTTTGTTTGCTATAATCGTACAGTCTTTCTATTTTTCGGAGAATACATATGATCAGGAGGGGACCCGTGCACAAGGTCATGATTGTAGATGATGAGTCGTGGGCGATCAGGGGAATCCGCAACGCTTTCGATTGGGATCATTATGGTTTTGAAATCATAGGACAATATACAAGCGCTTACAAAGCGTGGGATGCCATAAAAGCGGATGAACCAGACTTGGTAATTACTGATATTCGTATGCCGGACATTTCAGGACTGGATCTGATGAAGAGGGCCAAAGCACAAAGGTTGGGCGTTGAGTTTGTTATCGTAAGCGGTTATGCAGAGTTTGAATACGCCCAGGAAGCACTGCGTTACGGCGCGCTGGATTATTTGTTAAAGCCTTTGGATGTTGATATGGCAGATCAGTTCATTGCGAATTTGGCCCTGTACTTCTCCCAGAGAAGCGCAGCGCGCAATCAACTCCTCCTGGATGCGCTGACCTCGGCGGATCAGGACGAGATCAAGCGCTTGTTGCGGACTACTGATTGGGCGGATGTATGCTATTACCGGGTGCTTGCCATCTATTTCGAGAGCGAAAACAAGGATTTCAGACTGTCTTTGGAAGGAAAGCTTATAAATGCAGTGGAAGTTGAAGCCGGTGCCAGAAAAATGCTGGTTGTTCTGATTACAGAGCATAGGGATTGTTTGGAAGAAGATTGGGATGAACTGAAAAAGAAGGGCATCCATGCTGTGGGCATCAGCAGCATCTCCAGCGAGCTTAAGCATATAAGCAAGCTGATTAAAGAAGCGGATCTGTCCGCTTCCCAATTTTTTCTGGAGGAAGCCGGAGGCTTCGTTCACTACGTTCACTACGAGCCTAAGCTTCATTTGGTGAAGCCATGCATTGATGGGCTCTACCGTATCATTCAGGAGAATCAATTTGATGAGATGGATGTGTACATTAAAGGGTTGCAGGGCTACTTCAGAGATCATCATCTGGGCATGTCTGAGGTTGTCTACTTGTGGAATCAGGCAGTGGGGATACTGATAAACGCATATTCTGAGGAATTGAAGGATATGGAACTGGAATTCCTAAATTACTCCGAGATTAAGGAACGATTTGAATGCTTTGAGTCTCTGTGCAGCTTTTTGCATGAGCTTCTCGTCTCCATCAGACAAGGGAACAACTATTCTTTGCAGAAAGGGGACGCCTTGTCCTGCTTCAACAGGATGATAGCCTATATCAACCGGCACTTTGAGCAGAAATTGTATTTGAAGGATTTATCCGCTCAATTCTTCATCAATCAGGTGTATTGCTGTCAATTTTTCAAACAACAACTGGGTAAAACCTTCTCTGAATATGTGTCAGAGCTTAGGATCAAGAAAGCCCGTGAGCTTCTGAAGCTAACGGATCTGTCCATTGAGGAAGTTGCTATAAAGGCCGGGTATGTGGATTACTATTATTTCAATAGAGTGTTCAAAAAGCATTGCGGGATGACGCCCACCAAATTCAGAAAAAGTTAATAGAAATGGAGCGGTGGGTTATGAAGACCAGTAAACTGAAATTAAAACATCAGTTATGGCTTATGTTTTTTTTCTCTATCGTTATATTCACAGTGATGGAGTTATATTTTTTTTATAGTTTCTCTAATTTGACCCAGAAGAGGGCCGCCAATTACGGCAACCAGATGATTGAGCAAACACGCCGCAAGATTGATTCTGTGTTTAGTGATATCAGGGTTAGCACCAGCATTGCCGTCAACAGCAAACCGATTCAAGAATTTTCTGTTGTGGATGATGATTATAAAAGGGCGTTTGATAGCGGTCCATATGCACTGGATCTCATGGATTATATGAGGTCCTTTAATTCGTATGTGGACGGAATTGTAATTAATGATATTCGGGGAAGTCGGATTTACAGTCTGGGGTCAGCGGGCGGCGATATTTTTTTTCTCAATCGTTATAAAAACTTTATCAAGAAGTATAAGGATGATCCTTTGCTTCGGGATAAGGGGATGTTCACCACGATTTTAAAAGACGACAGAACAGAAAAGGAACAGTTCTTTTATATAGAACCGATTGTGGAGGGCATCGGGGGAATCCATTTCTCCCAGATTACCGGTTACTGTATCATAATGGTCAATATGGAGAAATTCAAAGGGCTTGTGGAAAATACGGAATTAACGCCCAACTCCACCTTGTACATTCTAAATAACCAGGATGAGGTGATTGCTTCTACAAATTCCAACGCCCAAGGCGCGTTGATCCGGGATATTTTGTCTATGAATAAGGAATTCTTGTTGAACGGGGTCAAAACAACCATCGACCGAGAAGAGATTCTTGTCCAGGTCAAGGGTTTGGAGCAGGCAGATGGGTGGCAGGTTGTGAGTATGATTCCGGTGCAAGAACTGACTGCGGACATGAACCCCATGCGGAAGGTCAGTATTATCGTAGGGATTGGGATTATTCTAAGCATGATCCTGTTAGGCAGTTTTTTTATAAACAATCTGATGTATCCGGTGATGGGGCTTGTTATGGATATGCAAAAGGTGGGAAGGAGAGACATGGGCTTCCGCATTAAAGTCCGGTCTACCAATGAGGTAGGCTTACTGGCCTGCGACATCAACCGGATGATGGATGATATGGAGGAAATGGCTAGGGATATGTTCAATACCCAGACCAGATTATATAAGTCCGAGCTGAGTCAGAAGCAAGCGGAGTTTTCCGCCCTGCAAAGCCAGATCAACCCCCATTTTCTCTATAATACGCTGAATTGTATCAGCAGCATCGGATTGGAATACGGGAGCAGGGAAATAGCGAAAATTACGTCCTGTATGTCCAAAATATTTCGATATAGTATAAAAAAAGATGAACTTGTGCGGATTAGAGAAGAACTGGACTGTATTCAGGCTTATATGAACATTATCTCCATCCGGTACGAGAATAAATTTATCATGAACATTGAGGTGGAGGAGGAACTTTTGGAGATGAAAACCCCCAAGATGATTCTCCAGCCCCTTGTGGAGAATGCAGTCTATCATGGGCTGGAGCGGATGGATCAAGGGGGGCTACTTCAGGTTACGGGGAGCGTGGATACGCATGGGGATGTGTGCTTTCAAATCACGGATACCGGGAGGGGAATGAACCCCGAGGAATTGGCTGCCCTGCAGGCTAAACTGGACATGGTATACCCGCAGCTTACGCCAGACGGCCAACAGGCTAACAGCATCGGGCTGTCCAATATCCATAACAGGCTCCGGCTGCTGTTCGGAGCCGATTACGGAATCTCGATAGAAAGCCATTTCGGCCGGGGAACAAACGTGACCGTGAAGTTTCCGAAGCAGTAAAACCACTGTAACTGAAGTGACTCCTTAAAGTTAGATAGATTATATGAATAGGCGACTTGTTGAACCTGAGTTCGGTGCTGTACCGGGCTCAGGTTTTTTGCTTTTTAAAACGGTTACAAAAACAATTTAAGAAACTACATTTTTTTAATTTCTCTAGAAGGTAGAATGAGGACTAGAAAATCAATACAACTTGCACTGGAAAAATGTGGGTAAAGTTAATGTCGCCACAGTGGATGAACATGCCTTCAGCCTGTGGATGCGCGAGGACGGTCTGTATGTAGATCACATCTACCTGACGAAGAGCGACGAAACCCCAACCGACAAGATCTGGTTCCCCTCCCTTCGGACGGAAAGTACTGTGGGACAGCGGCTCCAGGCAGTTGTGGACGCGAAGCGCGCCGGGATGTCCGGGATCTCTTATCCATTAGGTGATGCTCTCGGTAATTACAGTCAGGCTGCCTATGACTCCTTGATGAGTGCGCTGAACGCAGCGGATGCCTTGGCCAAGAACGGTGGGCAGCTACGCAACAACAAGCCGACGAAGCCCTGAATGCCATTGCTGAAGCCGATACCGCTCTGACCAACTCTCTCGTTCTTAGACGGGATGGCATGACCTATAATGCTTACAGAGATTTTTCTGGCGATGAGGTGGGCAAATATCCTTACGGCTTTAACGTCGAAGGGATGACTAATGGTGCTTCGGCGACTGTGCGAGAAGAGGGAGAAAATAAATTCCTACGTCTAACTACAACCTCTACTGCCGGCAAAGCCGATCTGTTCCTACCGTATGCAGGCGAGGTAAAGGCTGCTGCGAATCAGCGTATCGTCATCGAATACCGCGCCAGATTCAACGGCAACTTTCAGTATGCCAATGGCGCCATGGTCAGAAACGATAGCGGTACTAATAATTACTCCATGGTAACAGCCTTTGAAAATACAAGTGGTGTACATCAGATTAAAGTGCATAAGGGTACATCCAATGCAGATAAGGTCAGCGTCAAACCGTTCCAATCCAATCAATGGCACACATTCAAGTTAGTGGGTAACTGGGAAGCTCAGACTTATATCGTCTATATGGACAATGATCCAGTTCCGGTAGCCAGTGACTTCAGCTTCCGCAACACGGGCGGCAGCAAGCTGATTGGCCAGCGGTTCGGACTGGATAACATGTCGAGCGGATCAATCGACTACGACGACTTTAAGGTTAGTATCATAAATTCTACCCTGCCGGAGACACCTGCTGATAATGACTGATCGGTGTTATTAACCTGCGGGGAACTTTGGAGGTGTGGATATGTTAAATCCGACATATGAAAAATTTGAACCCTTAAGAAATGCAAAGCTTGTTTTGGGGTATCTGACATCCATGGTGGATGAAAAGGCTGACAATCTTCCGTATTGGCTTGTTCTGCCTCATAAAAAGCCTGCTGAAGCAGCTCACTGCCGGGTAGATGATGCGGAGCTGGTTGGCTCCTGGTATGAAGCCATTGACGCAACCCGGAAAATGCTGAAGACAGAAGAAGGCGCCTCGATTCAGCTATCCTTTTACCGCCATCTCATGAAGTCTTGGGGAGCGCATGGGCTGCGCTTTCATGAGCCATACCCCTGGACCCATACGAATCACAGCTCTTTTCACGAAATGGGTTATATCCTTCCGGCGCTGAACAGAATGTTGGAGAACAATCCTGAGGATCCAGAGCCGGAGAAGAGGGCTTCCGAGCTTGTAAGAGGGCTTCGCTCACTTGTAATCGAAAGAAAGGTTAGAACCTTCTGGTCAGGAGATTTTGAGGAACAAGAGCCGATTTACGAATTCCCCAATGACGTGTATTTAAAAGACGGCGGTTTCGATCTATCTAGGCACACCGGGCGGGGGGAGCAGGGGATTCGCAATGCAATTGTGCTTCACTCGCTGGTGCGCAGATATGAAATTGCCGGAGACGAGGTTGCGCTTGACTTGGCTATTGGCATTGCCAACTGCCTCTTGGGACCCTCGCGTTATTTTAATTACAAAATGGAGTTTTTCGGCCATGTCCATTCGGCAGGTTGGGTTGCATCTGGGTTGGTCCGGCTTGGCCGCATCACCACCAACCAAAAGTACATTGTCGCAGGTAAAGGGATATATGACTATATTCGTTCCCTGTCCTCTTCCTTCGGATGGGTGCCCGAATATGCCCAATGGCATCCGCTGCATGAAGAGCACTGTGAAACCTGTTGTATTAAGGATATGATCGAATGCGCCAATGAATTGATTCTGGCTGGGTACGAGGAATACTGGAAGGATCTGACCCTGTTTGCGCGGAACCAGCTGGTGGAGAATCAGTTGAAGGTGTCTTCCTATGTAGTTACAGACAATACCCGGCCTGACAGAGAGGGGATTACCTACAGAGAGATTGATAAGAGAATGATTGGCGGCTTCACCGGCGGCTCCCTCGTCAATTCTATTTCGTTATCCAAGTTCCGCTCCATTGCAGGCTGCTGTGTCGGAATGGCTCCGGTGGCTCTGGAAATTGTATGGAACCGGTCGGTGGAATTCCGCGATGAGATGATTCTCGTCAATATCCCCGTTGACAAGGAAACTGAGGAAGTGACGGTGAGCATGAATTATCCCGAAGCAGGCTACATTTCCATTACACCTAAGCGGCGGTGTGATGTTGCGGTACGAGTATACGACTGGATGGGTCAGGAACTCAGCGGGAGGATTAATGGAAGAGAATGCGTATTCTCAAGGGAGGGCAATCTGGCGGTATTCCGCAACGTAGCGGCAGGGGACGTTGTGGAGCTGGAGCATCCTTTGGAGACGGCGGTGGTGAAAGAAACGGTGCGGGGCGAGGAATATTCGGTATCATGGAGAGGCTGTGATGTCATCGATATTTTCCCGCGCGGAGAGCATTTGAGACTGTACCAGCGGGATTTGCGCATACCGAAATACTATCCATCCAAGCAAGATGTTTATTTCACTGGGGCCGTCAATTATGGTCCTACCCAGCAAGCGCAGGGGAACAAGTAACGGCAGTCATGGTTAAAGGATGAGGCGTATAAAGAAAGAAGCTCCTCCAAGAGAAGTTGGATGAATTTTAAGCTGAAAAAATCCATAATGAATGGGCCATTGGGCAAACTGGTCTGAACTTGCGAAATAAGTGAAATAAGGGCTCCTGAGTCCGAAAGCATAGCAAAATGGCCTAAATTTGTGATATAGGGGGTCCCGTCAACATTTTAACGAAAATATACGCTAAGCCTTAGTATGTGACCGGCTTAGCGTTTTTTCTTACTCTAAGCCCAATAGTCCGGGCATAGCCCGGACCAACCGACGGTTTGACGATGTTGCCGGACAAACCGCGTTAAATAACAGCATAAATCAGATCCGCCTTCACCGCTAGGTGCGGGCTATTTGCCGCACACGTTGAAGCTTAGATGCTAAATCTAAGAAGAAGCGCGTAAAGAGCCAACTTATGTGGAATCGGTCATATATGCCGAGATGAGACCTTTATCAGGAATAGTTCTCCATCATTTGATATAAATAATTTCGAAAGTCTTCAACATAAGTTTTGGGCTCTACAACTTTTAGATGAGTGCCGAAGCTTGCTAAAAGTTGAAATCCCATACGATTTTGTGGGACATAAATGGTTGCTAATAAAAATCCAGAACTATGGTCTTCAATACTTCTTCGACCATACCTTTCGATGATTTGATCTTTTATGCTAGGCGATATCCATGCCTTAATCGTGACGAATTGCGGTAGATAACTTGCTTCGTGTCCTTGCTCTGACCAATCGTCTCTAAGATGAAACGGGCGTTCATCCATAGTAATATGATCGATCCGAGATAACTTGAATGTTCGATATCCCTGTCGATGTAAACAGAATCCTTTCAAGTACCAACTCGATTCGCTAAAATGCAGCTCATAGGGCTCGACCATTCTATTCGTTACAGCCCCGTCCTTATCTGTATAATCAAACGAAACCAGCCTTTTCTTTAAAATGGATGTTTGACATGTCTTTAAGGTTTCAAGAATCTCGGACCGACCTTCCCAATCATAAAACGACAGTTGAATGGAACGATTTAGAGACAATGGACTAACCATTGCCTCTATTTTTTTTATCGTTCTTTCAACTTCTTCAGTACGGAGGATTTGTTCCAATCCGCCGAGCGCAGTTAATATATTCTGTAAATCGGAGCTGCTTAAAAGGCGTTTATCAACCTTGTATTCATCCATTATGCCGTAGCCCCCTTTGACCCCATTGACAGAGTAGATCGGGATGTTCGATAAGCTCAATGTTTCCATATCGCGAAGGATCGTTCTTTTGGAGACATTGAATAGTTGTGAGAATTCCGTTGTAGAAACAACCTCTTTTTTCAGCAATATCATGATAATCGAAATGAGTCTCTCCACTTTGTCCATAATTGCCCTCTTTTTTTACATGATTTCAGAAAGGTGACACCTTGATGTCACCTTTTATCCATTATACTACAAGTATCACAAGAAGGAGGTTTTAATTCAATGTTTAATCCAACCGATTTTCCCAAGCCCACCCTTATTTCAGCCAACGGTGTGGAACTCGAAGTGTTTGAAGCAGGCCGAGAAAACGCAGGAAAACCTATTGTACTCTGCCACGGCTGGCCAGAGCATGCCTTTTCTTGGCGCCATCAGATGGACGCACTTGCCGCAGCGGGCTACCATGTCATCGTCCCCAACCAGCGGGGTTACGGCAACTCATCCTGTCCGACCGAAGTAACAGACTATGACATTGAACACTTGTCGGGTGATCTCATCGCGCTTCTCGATCACTATGGATACGAGGACGCTACCTTTGTCGGTCATGACTGGGGTGCATTCGTCGTTTGGGGACTGACCTTGTTGCATCCAAACCGCGTCAATAAAGTGATAAATCTGAGCTTGCCTTACCAAGAGCGCGGAGAAAAACCCTGGATCGAGTTCATGGAAGAAATACTTGGCGGCGATTTCTATTTCGTCCACTTCAATCGACAGCCAGGCGTCGCGGACGCCGTATTCGAAGACAATACATACAGGTTCCTTCGCAACCTGTACCGGAAGAACGAGCCTCTCAGAGCACCTGAGCCAGGTATGGCGTTGATCAATCTCGCCAGAGCAGAAACACCGCTCGGTGAGCCCGTAATGAGCGAAAGCGAGCTGGCCGTTTACGTCTCCGCTTTTGAAACATCAGGGTTCACGGGCAGCATAAATTGGTACAGGAACCTTGACCGCAACTGGCGCTTATTGGCGAAAGTGAACCCAATCATCCAGCAGCCGACCCTCATGATCTACGGCGACCGGGATGTGGTTGCGAAGTCTGAAAACCTGACAAAGTTCGTGCCCAATGTGGAAGTGGTCAATCTGGATTGCGGTCATTGGATCCAGGAAGAAAAGCCGGAAGAAACAAACCAAGCGATTTTGAGATGGCTGGAACAGCAGGATGCCACCTAGTCGGTTTTGATGTAGAGTCCCCACAACATTCACATGGAAAAACGTTCTATGTAAAAGTACCTGGAGGATTCATAGTTGAAGTTCTGTGTTAATAGAACCCCAGTGTGTTACTATTCTCGCATATTATTCGAAACTACGAAGGGCACCCTAAAAATTCGCCGTTTGAGTGATACTGTGTACCGTATCATGAGTCATTACACAAACGGTAAACGTAAACGTTAGTTCAATATCCAACAAAGACTAGGCTGCCGATACATGTCGGCAGCCTATCGCCGTCTGTGATTATTGACGCAAACAACCAGGCGAATATATACCATTATAATCCAAACGTTCGCGGTTGGCAGTTTCACTGGTATTACCACTTAGAGTAAAAAAACGCCAAGCCCCAGATACGACTGAGGGCTTAGCGTATATTTTCGTTAAAATGTTGGCGGGACCCCTATAGCTGCAATTATGTCCGAATGATCTACGGTGGCGAGTAAGCGGCTTCGTTTACCGATGCGGCAAAGATTGGTACATGGGAGCAGCTAGCGGTAGAGCAAGCTGTACAATTAGGCATTGTTAAGGGCTATTCGGATGGAAGTTTCCGTCCAGATGCAGAAATTACCCGCACAGAGATGGCTGTAATGATTGTCAAGGCGCTAGCACTGAAGGCGGACGACGTTACTGTATCCAGCTTCGTGGACGATGCTCAAATTCCGAATTGGGCGAAAGGTCAGGTAGCGGCATTGAAGAATCTTAGCCTTCTATCTGGTAAAGGTAATAATGAATTCGCTCCTAATGATAAGGCAACAAGAGCAGAGGCGGTAACAATTCTAATGAAGATGATCGCTCAAAAGAGTAAGTAAAGCTACATCAACATTACTTTAACCTTATTGGAAGAAGTGTGTCTTTGGAGATATATGTGCGATTGATAGATAATAGGGCATCCAAAGGGTGCCCTATTAAATTATCTGAAAGTTATTGCTGTGTACTCACTATTCCACAAAGGGTAACTAATCGAGTTACAGGTGAATAAATTACGTTTATAGAAACGGCAAAGGAAACCGTATAATCTCTATGATTCTGCCAAATTTGCTGAAGCGGCCATCTCAAATGAGGATTGATTTTGAATATATGTATGTCGATTATTTTTGATATAATATATTTAAATTTTAGTTATTGATTCCAATGGTTAGGGAATAAAGAGAGAGAAAGGAGGAATGGCAATGTCGTATATCGTTGATTTTAAAAATGTGTCTACGGTTGGTTTAGAGTCTTCACCTGTAGCAGATGCACTTGCTGGTCTACGTGCGAATGAAGCCCGTTACTTTATGAACAAGTACAAGCATGAATTTACGGTTGTCCCAGCTAGCGAAAGTCAAGATAACCTTGAGTATGTGAGCCGAATTTTGAAAGAAGAGCGTAATATTGTGTTTGCGGCAAAACCTTTAGAAACGTCGAGTTTTCAAGTGGAAAATATAAAATTCACCTATGTTTTTTATGAAGATGGTCTTGGAGTTAATGTCATGTATACAGTGGATGACCCTAAGAAGCGGGCCGTTGGTTTTAAGCTTTCTGAGGGGATGGAGATCCCAAAAGAGTTAGAAGAGAAGTTTAAGTTTGCTAGGCAAAAGTCTAAACTAGCCGGTACAATTCGGGGCTCTTTCTTTGTAATTAAAGGAGAATATTAAAGTAAGAGAAAACAAAAGGCACCCAAGCGGGTGCCTTTTGTTTTCTCTTACTAATGATACGGAGATCCGTTAATAATTCAGTTAGTGATTAATATTTGATGCTTACCCGAATTTAATCATTTAAGATGACGGGTCAATGACCAAAATAGAAGCGCCAAAGCACTAACTATTGCACCTAACAAGCACACTCCGTTCCAGCCTGAGTAAGCATAGATACTAGTAGATGCGATTGACCCGGTGGCACTGCCAATGGAATAGAAAATCATGTAACCGGCAGTAAGCCTACTGCCTGCCTCAGGGCGCAAAGTTAAGATCATGCTCTGGTTGGTGACATGTACGGCTTGTACTGCCAAGTCTAGAAGGATAATACCGACGATTAATGCGAGAAGAGAATGTTGAGTATAACTTATTGGCAACCATGAGATAAGCAACAGAAACAATGCCACGCCGGTGGTCTTCTGCCCTAAACCTCGATCGGCAAGCCGACCTGCTCGTGATGCCGCTAACGCCCCAGTAACTCCGGCGAGACCAAACGCTCCAATCGCAGTATGTGAAAGAGAAAGCGGCGGAGCACTGAGAGGCAGCACTAGGGAAGTCCATAATATACTAAAAGCAGTAAAAATCATTAAGGCTAGTGCAGCACGAATGCGCAGGATTCGCTCTTGTGCGAACAATGTGAGCGTCGAACGAAGCAACTGTAGGTAGGATATGGATTCTTTTTTGTGCTCATTATGAGGCAACACCCGAAACAATACACATGCCATGATTAGCGTTAATGCCGCAGAGACAAGGTAAACAGAACGCCAACCTGCTAAATCTGTTAATACACCAGCGAAAGATCGCGCAAGTAGAATACCAATGACTATTCCACTTGTCACTAAACCGACGACACGCCCACGCTCAGCTGAGGCAGCCAAAGTTGCTGCGAATGCAACGAGCGTCTGTGTCACTACGGCGAGCAGTCCAACCACAGCTATGCCTATGAATAATACTGTACTGGAAGGGGCAGTGCCAACCACAATCAAAGCCAACACGGATAAAATCATCTGTCCAGTGATTAACCAACGTCGATTTAAAAAATCACCGAGCGGGACTAGCAGCAACAGCCCCAGTGCGTAACAAACTTGAGTGATTGTAATAACAACGCCAACGGAAGAATGAGTAATCCCGAACTCGCTCGAAATAGCGTCCAGCAAGGGTTGTGCATAATAGATGTTGGCGACAGCCAGCCCGCAGGCAATTGCAAATAATAAAGCCACTTTGCGAGACATTGAAGACGCGGGCACTGATTCTGTTGCAATAAGCGCTTCTTGTACTGCTTCCACTTTTTTACCTGTATAATCCACAGCAATAACTTTCCTTTCTTCAATGAACTTCTCCAAAGATAACGCCTCCTTCAGATGATCTATTACACAGCTTCGTAAATAACGTACTGATCGGTACGTAATATTATTTGAGAAATATAACTCTCAAAAGGTTATTCGTCAAGAAATTATTGTAAAGGATAGGTTTGAATACTGGATTCTGCCTTTATTCTGCTGCTATATGAGATTTAGGAGCTGTGAAAACTTAATTTATTGACAAGGCAATCCCCATATCATAAAATAATAACATACCGTTTGATATGAAAAGAGGGGTCATTATGGCTCGACAACGAGAATTTGATGAAGAAAAGGCATTGGATGCAGCTATGCAAGTATTTTGGGAGAAGGGGTTCGAAGCTACCTCTTTAAGCGATTTGACATCTAGAATGGGCATTCAGCGACCAAGCATATACGCTGCCTTCGGAGACAAAAAAGGACTATTTGAAGCTGCGTTGCGCAAATATACGAGTTCTCATGCTGCCTATGTTCGTGCCAAACTTCAAAATAATTCCTCTGTGAAAGAGGCATTCCGTGCCTTTTTCGAAAATATGGTGACAAAAGAATATGGAAAAAGTCCGAACTGGGGATGTTTTTGCATCAATTCAATGGTGGAGCTTTCACCTCATGATGAGAAATTTGAAATTCTAACAAGAGAACATCAGATGTATCTTTCAGTCATATTTCAAGAGACCATAGAACGAGGTTTGCGCTCAGGTGAGCTTGATGCAGGCATTAACGCGAAGGGTTTAGCACAGACACTAGTCGTATCGTTAATAGGACTTACTGTGATCATGAAATCGCGTCCTGAACGATCATTTGTGGATAATAGTGTGAAAGAAATGCTTACATTATTAAGATGAAATCAGAAATAAAGGGAAGATCTATCAACAAAGCCACTCCATTGTTCGGAGTGGCTTTGGTCTGCTCATGGAGTTAAATCACACCACCGGAAGTTGGTCCAGTTGTTCGTAAGTCAATAATCCTTTTTCTTTCGCAACCCTTACCATTTCATCGGCACCTTGAGAGGGTCCTCCAACTCGAAGCACGGCATTACAGTAATCAAGCAGGCGAATGGAAGACGGATGAAAAATTCGGTTGAAAATCTCATCTCCCAGTTTAGTGGAACCGGCTGTCGCGATAAGGGGCAAAGCATACCACTCTCCCAGCACCGGCATGTGCCCAGCTTCGTAAACTTGAAGAGCAATCTCAAGCATGTAGTTGACATTGTTCTCGATTAATACCTGATCATCATTCGTTCCAGAACGATACGGGCCAGCGATGAGGATATGCAGCGGTTTCGATTTCAATTTCAAGAGACCTTGGATCTGAGCGTATTGAAGCAGCATGATTGTCTTGGCGTCACGAATTTCGCCGCTTTGGACCATGCCGAGCGCCTGAGCAAAGGGAAGTTCCAGCACTTCAATGTTTTCCTGTTCCTCCTCAAGGCCCCCACCCCGACCGGTTGTCATATCTTCACTATATTCGGCTACAAAGAAGTGCAGGATTTCGGTAACCGATCCCGGTGACATATAGACTTCGCCAACTTTCTGTACACAGTCGATACGATACCCCGTCTCTTCCTCCGTCTCCCGCAAAATACTTTCTTCTGGTGTTTCTTTATCGAGCAGCCCCGCACAGGATTCGATAAGCATTCCAGTCTCATTGCCGTTCCGATAAGTAGGCATTCGGAACTGTCTGGTCAGCACAATGGTTTGTTTATGCCGATTATAGAGCAGAATCGTCGCACCGTTGCCGCGGTCGTACACTTCACGGGACTGTGTCTCCCATTGTCCATTTTCTTTTTCATACTCGAATGTGACCTTCTTTAAGTTGTACCAGTTATCCGATAAAAGTTCCTCATTTACGATCCGCACTCTTGGGTTCTGCTGCTTCGTCTTCATCTCATTTCCTCCCTAGAAAAATACCGTTTTCTTTAGTCATTTCAAGGGCTCCGCTTTGTTGCAGAAGCCGATTGATGTGATCTCGAAACTTGTCTATCACATCTCCGACTAGCAGCTCTCTTGCATTCATCGGAGTCGAAATCATATATTCGATCAGGGGTTCTGCTTCGTTGATCAATAGACGGTCTTCGTAACGAAGTAATTGAAGATCGGAGAAGCAAGAAGACAGTAACTCTCCGCCGTTACCCAGGTGGAACCGTTTAATCGCCTGATCCAGCACATGAAGGTCGGGGTCAAACGAAACCGCCAGGTGCTCGACCTCTTGTAGATGTTGAGTGCTCATCGTAGAGGTGCACACGATACCTCCTCGCTTTAGGACACGGTGCATCTCGCGGATCGCGCTAGGGATGTCCGGCACGTGATACAGCATGTTGTTAGCGATAACCATATCGAATTGCTCATCATGAAATGGGATCTGTTGCGCGTCCACAGACAAAAATTTAAATTGCGAATGGTTGCTTCCTAAGCGGCTACGGGCTTCTTCCATCATCCCGCTTGACAGATCGGTAAGCGTGATGCGCCAGCTGCCTGGAATTCGTTCGGCGTTTCTTAGCCAAAAGCTTCCGTCACCGCAGCCCAACTCTAGAATATGGGCTCCCGGCTGCACCTCCAGTTGTTCAAAGACCCAGCTATGCCAACCTTGCGGATTCGTACTGAACTTGTCATAAAGATGTATCCGCGTTTGCAGGCGGTTCGCCGTTCGATACTGCGCCCCCCAATTTTGCTCACTGTGTATGGTTTGAATAACATCCGCCAAGTGATTCCAATCAGCCCCATTGTCCGATAATTCCATAGCATCTCGTATTGCATGAACTACATGCTCCGTATGAGCGATTTTCCTCTGTAGAACATCAAGCTGTGCTTGCAACGAATGTCTGATTTCCCCTAGGGACAGCGACTCTGCATCTAAGATGTCCTGTATTTCTTGCAGCGATAACCCTAAGTACTTCAACGTCTGAATTTGCTGTAATCTTTCCAGGTCTTTCTTGTTGTACGATCTTCTGGATCCAGTGCGATGATCTTCTGGAATTAGAAGCCCAATCTGATCGTAATATCGCAAGGTTCTGACCGTTATCCCTGTACGCCTGGCAAGCTGCCCTGTCGTCAGATAGATTTCTTTATTCATCGTTTCCCCACATCCAATCGATGGCACCGGCATGTCTTTCTCAGTTAGTATAGCAGGTGACGTAACGTCACCTTCAAGTACAATTTATGCGCAGAGAAACGAATGGTAAGAAAGCGAAAAGTAGAGCAGTTGGATTATATAGTGTAAAGAAGAACTTAAATGAAGGGTATGAACTTATCTGTGGAAAAAAGGTAGGTTTATCCGTGAGGAAAAGAGGATGGTTAGAGTAGAAGACTAATATCTGCTTTCATAGGAAGTTTCGTATTTTCATCAAAAAAAAAGCCTTTGGAATAAAATCCAAAGGCTTTTTGTATGCTTGTTTTTTTCAAGACCTTATTCAACATCATAATTGATCACAAAGAAAAAGTCTATACTTTTGGCTGGATTTTATTTACGCTTATGAAGCCGGCAAAACCTAATAAATGGAGTGTTGTTAATGGACGTTACTTGTCATCTCGATAAGGCTGACTTACAGGATTATATTGGACGGGTTTTTGGCACCAGTTATTTAGTTGCTTGTGTTTCGCGAATGCATGGTGGCGCACAAAAGGTGGTCTACAAGATTGAGTGCAGTAATGGATTTTCCTGCGTTTTGTATGTGTGGGATCTTTCCATGAATTATTTTGAAGAAGAAAAAGCAAATGAAGATATAAATGAACAATCTTATGGAAGTAACTTATTTGAATTAAACAACAAATATTTAATACAACATGGAATTCAGACCCCAGCACTTTATGATCTGAATAACGAAAGAAGTCGTTACTCCTTTGATTATGCTCTAGTTGAATATATAGATGGACGTAAGGCAGAAACCTTTTTTCAAGATTCCGATTTAAGTGTTCAAGATCAAGTGTTTCAACGTTTGGGAGATGTGCTGACCACTATGCATACCAACGAGAGGCAAATCTTTGGGAAAGCCAATGCTAACGAGATCAGCACAGAACCATGTCATTTATTAAAAATGGAAAATGCGAAAGTACAGCTAGCTTATGCCTCTCAACATATGGAGAAGATCAGGGCTAATCAAAGTAAACTGCTCGACAAGCTATATGCGTTAGAAGCAAGAATGAAGCCTAGAAAGCAGTATGGATTTATTCATGGCGAAATGGGTCCTGACCATGTATTGGTTAATGATAAGCTGGAACCCTTTCTGATCGATATTGAAGGGGCTATGTTTTATGATATTGAGCATGAGCATAGTTTTTTGGAGATGCGATTTGGGGATTTCTACCGGTACCTTAAGAACGATAGGCTTGATCCTGATAGACTGCTATTTTATCAACTTCACCACCATATATCATTAACTTCAGCTGGTTTAAAGCTGCTGCATAGAGGATTCCCTGATCAACAATTCGCAAAAGGTTTAGCTGAATATCAATCTGAACGCGCACTTAGATTTATCGAAAGCTGAAGGAATAACTGATTAGCCTTCTTCACTCTTAGGGTGGGGAAGGTTTTTTTCGTTAAATAACCCCAAGGCATAATAAAAGACCGCTCTCCCTGGAATGACTTCCGGATCTGGCGGTCTTAGGACAAAACTCTATTATAGGGTCAATCTGTATCTAAATGTGGTGAGATTAGTGGAATTTAACTGTTTTGATTCGTGCCTCTTCTTCATAGGTAAGTGGTTTTGGGGATCTTGGAGTGTGCAAATGGCGAAACAATGTATTTTGTATTGTTCTGGTTACGCTTTCATTATATCTTAGAAATTAGTTTTTAAAGTTGTATCCACGTCTTGTAGGAGACGCTTTGAAAGTCTAATTTCTATCGAATTCAGATGGACAAGAACATCGAGTAAGTACCAGACATAGAAGTGACTTTTAATGCAGGGGGAGTGTTACTCTGTTTATAGAGAGAAGTAGTATTATTGGTGGAAATAAATTGGACGAACGCAAAGCGGTACTAAGCTATGTAGCTAACAACCTGAAAGGTAAAATGACACTGATTGCTCATGTAGGAGCGCCTTCCACAAGAGATAGTATCGAATTAGCAAAACATGCGGCGAGCTTAGGGTATGATGCACTATCCGCAATTCCACCTATATATTTCAAATTACCTGATAGCGCAGTCTCTAAATTTATCGTTCACACTTATACTGGATGTGAAATCCTGAGAACAAGCGAGCATACGTAAGAAAATCTCACCATTCTGAGGGACGAATGTAAGGGCGATGACCCGGTGTGACATGGGAGGGTAAGCCCTCAAGAATAGGATGTGGATATCCAATGTGCGATAATGTTATCCTTACATGATTTTTCTAGCTATCGACCTGTCAATGGCTGAAAATCTAAGAATGAGTGAGTAAACAAGGGCATTTATTAATTTATAGTGGGAGGAGGGGGAAATATGGATGCGGAAATCCGGTTTATTGTGAGGGCTCCTTCGAACCAGACGGTTTTTACCCATATGGAGCAAGTCGATCAAACGATCATCACGGCCAAGATCAGGGAGCGTTATGGCGCCCTTGAATTGAAAATGAAGCAAGAAGCGGCGCGTCATCTCTTGTCAAATATTGTGGGAGCTGAATATTCGAATTATTACACGGTAACGTTTCAACGAAGTGAAGGGGGAGTCAACCTAACCTAGGAGAGACTCCCTCTCTCTTGTGCGTTCTAGGGACAAGCCTGACGGTAGTCAAGAGGTGTATACGAAAGTAAAGACTAGTATATAGATGGGGGTCTTTCCCTTTCCTATACTAGAACTAGGAAGAGAAGTTGCATGAAGCAGATGCACGACCTATTTTGAGACAATGTGGAGGGGTAATATGAAGAAAAAAAGTAGAATACTTCTAATCGTCGCATTGATCCTAAGTTTAACTATCACAGCATGCGGCAAAACCACAAATGAAGGGGAGAAGCAGCCAGAGAAGCAGACTGAGAAGCAGACTGAGAAGCAGACTCAGACACCTGTGGAACAAAAAAATGAAGTGATTGAAGTTTCAACAGTTTCGGCAAGCGATCAGTATCTTAAATTCGATGAGGGCGAAAGCTTTGAGAAGAACTCGGTCTATGATGCGTATGAGAAAGATATCGGCGTGAAGCTCACGAATAAATGGGTGTCCGCCGATGACGTTCAATTCAAGGAGAAAGTGAAGATGTCCATCGCCTCCAATGATCTTCCGGACTTCATGAAGGTTAATGCTACACAGCTGAAAGAGCTGACCGAAGCGGATATGATTATGGATATCACGGACGTATATGACAAGAATGCGACGGATGAGACGAAGAAATTCTTGTCGATGGATGGCGGAATGCAACTGAAGACCGCCACTTTCGACGGTAAACTCATGGGGATTCCAAGTTCTTATAATCCGTACCAGTATCAGTTCCTCTATGTACGCACGGACTGGCTGAAGAAATTGAACCTGCCGGAACCGAAGACGATGGCGGATCTCTTGACGATCGCCGAAGCGTTCAAAACAAAAGATCCAGGCGGCACTGGGAAACCGTATGGAATTGCAATTAGCAAAGATCCATTTAACCATTCCACAGCTGTTACAGGACTAATAGCATTCTTGAATAGTTACCATGCTTATGAAAATCTTTGGATGGAAGACGGAAATGGCAATTTGGTCAACAGTGACATTCAGCCTCAAGTGAAAGACGCACTTAAGGCGATGCAGGAAATGTACAAGAAAGGATTAATTGATCCTGAGTTCTCTGTTAAAGATGTGGAGAAAGCAGCAGAGCTCCTCTATAACAACAACGCAGGTATCGTATACGGCCAGTCTTGGGTACCGGCTCAGCTCGCTAAAGGCGCAGTAAAGGATGGTAAAGTCGTACAAGAGTGGGGCGTATTCCCGATTCCATCGGTGGATAGCGAACCTGCACTATCGCAGATAGGTTTGGGTGTTGACGAATATTATGTTATCTCCAAGCAAGCGAAGCATCCGGAAGGCGTTATTAAATTGCTGAACCATTGGATTGTCGTGGATAATCATCCGACGCCAGAACAGAAAGTGTATGAGTATGGTAAAGACCTGAAGGAGAAAGGCAACAACTACTGGCTTCTAAGCCCGCTTCGTGTTGGTAAACAAAAGGATAATAACGGTGAAATATTGCCAAAAGCGATCGAGAACAAAGACGAGAGCATTTTGGAGACGAAAGATCAAAAAACTCGTTACGAGCGTGCCATGAAGTATGTTGACGGTACCGATATCAACATGTGGTGGGAATATCTGATTTCAGGTCCAAAAGGCGCATATTCACTTGTTCCTGAAATTCAGAACAATAAACAGTACCTACAAAACAAATTCTACGGCGCACCGACTCCAACCATGGCAGATCGACAAGAAATCCTGAAGAAGAAGCGGGATGAAGTATACTTCAAGATTATGATGAATCAAGTATCCGTGGATGAATTCGATAAGTTCGTGGAAGAGTGGAAAAAGCTTGGCGGCGACGAAATGACCAAAGAAGTCAATGAATGGTACGCGACTCACAAACAATGATACCAGGAGAATCGAGGGGTTGGACACAAACAACCCCTCTTTTCTTTAACCTAGTTCTTAATTTTTAGTCCTACAGCGAGGTGGATGGCATGAATGTATTAAAGCGTATGTGGAAGAGGGAGTGGCCGCTTCATTTGATGTTGGTTCCTGGGATCGTATTGGTCATCATCTTCAGTTATATCCCAATGGCCGGCATTATGATGGCCTTTCAGAAATACGTACCGAATAAAGGGTTGTTCGGCTCACCATTTATTGGTCTTAAAAACTTTCAGTTACTGATGGATTACCCCGATATCGGCCGGATATTCTTCAATACAGTATACATTGCTGTGATGAAAATTGTAGCAGGCATGATCGTTCCGGTCACCATAGCGATACTGCTGAATGAGCTGCGGAAAGAATGGGTCAAACGGACCTTCCAGACACTCGTGTACTTGCCGCATTTTCTATCATGGGTCTTGTTAAGCGGTATTCTAATCGATGTATTGTCTCCATCTTCCGGTATTCTCAATCAAGTGCTTGGCTTGTTTGGTATCGACCCTGTTTTTTTCCTGGGAGACAATAAATGGTTCCCTTATGTCATGGTCATATCGGATGTATGGAAAGAGTTCGGATTTGGTACGATTGTCTATCTGGCTGCGCTTACCGGTATTAATCCGTCACTGTACGAGGCAGCGGAGATCGACGGCGCAGGACGCTTTAAGCAGACGTTACATGTGACGCTGCCGGGGATGCTTCCTATTATCGTTCTCATGTTTACGCTTAGTATCGGGAATGTACTGAATGCCGGATTTGATCAAATCTTCAATCTATACAGTCCTCCGGTCTATGAAAGCGCGGATATTATCGATACCTTCGTATATCGTATGGGGATTGAGCAAGCACAGTTCGGTTTCGCTACGGCCGTAGGACTGCTGAAATCCGTCATCTCTTTCATATTCGTATCTATGTCCTATATCTTAGCCTATCGTGTAGCGAATTACCGCATTTTCTAATGCAATCGGCGGTAATTCAGAAGGGAGACACATCGTGCGTACTAACAGATCATTCGGAAGAAAATTGTTTTTGATATGTAATTTCATTTTTCTGGCATCCGTATCTTTGTTATGCCTTATGCCTATTATTCATATTTTGGCGCTCTCGTTCAGCTCCGGGCAGGCAGCATCCGCCGGAAAAGTCATCCTGTGGCCAGTTGATTTCACAACGGCTGCTTATGCTAACGTATTTGGAAAACCTGAATATTTACGCGCATTCTGGGTATCGATTCAGCGGGTCCTTATGGGAACGACAATCAGCATGTTCCTGACGATTATCACGGCCTATCCATTATCCAAAGATTCTAAGCAATTTCGGCTGCGGACCTTCTATTCATGGTTCTTCGTGTTCACGATTTTATTCAGTGGCGGGCTTATTCCCAACTATTTAACCGTGAAGAACCTTGGGATGCTCGATACAATCTGGGCTTTGGTGCTGCCAGCAGCGGTCACGGTGTTCAACGTTATTCTGCTGCTGAATTTCTATCGCAGTCTGCCCAAAGAACTTGAGGAATCTTCGCTGCTCGACGGGGCGGGTCAATTTACGACCTTATGGAAAATATATGTGCCGCTATCGTTGCCGGCATTGGCAACGACAGGTCTTTTCACCATGGTGGGGCATTGGAATAGCTGGTTTGACGGTATGATTTACATGAATCATCCCGAGAATTATCCGCTGCAGACCTTCCTGCAGACGATCATTATCAAAATGGATTTCCGCTTTATTAAACCTGAGAGGGCAGAATTAATGATCAAATTGTCCGATCGTACGAGCAGAGCCGCTCAAATTTTCGTAGCAGCATTTCCGATTCTAATCGTGTATCCGTTCTTGCAGCGGTTCTTCATTAAAGGAATTGTGATGGGGAGTGTCAAAGAATAATATAGGGCACTCATACTAAGACATTGCAGGAGAACAAACGATGAAAATCCGATTCTTGATTAAAGATTCCTCTATATTCCAGAAAATAATGGCTGCCTTTCTGGCAGCCTTGTTTCCGCTTATGGCGATTACCTGGTTGATTAATGAGAAGGGTTCGGACAATATTCGGAGTGAAATTTCCGAGTCTATTCTAAATACGACTCGCTTCTATCTGGATTCACTCGACAAGGAAGCGGACCGGATCAGCCGTTATTTGCCGAACTATGTGATGGACAAAGACTTGATGGAAATTGCAACTACAGGCAATTACATGAGTTATTACGATCGTGCGCAAAAAATATTAGATATCCAAAGACGGCTTGAATTGATGAAGAACTCAAGTCCATTTATTCAAGAAGCAAGGGCGTATATCCCTCTTATCGACCGAACGATTCTTAGCAATAAATTTGAAACTTCGATGAATATGCAGGAATATGCTTCTATGCAGCAAAATAAGAGATTATACGAAGAACCTTTCATTTACTGGAACGATCGATTATTTATTTCCATGCAATACCCCATTAATACCGTTAAAAATCCGATTTATATCGTAGCGGTTGAATTATCGACTACCAAAATCAGAGAAACGTTATCTCAAATCGGCAGCTCGCGTGGTGGACAGAGCGTATTGCTCAATCTGGAACGTGGTTGGGAGATCGAGAGTGACATGGATCCGGAACTGCTGGAACAAATGAAATCCTTCGCTGCGGATAAGCGGGAATTGCAAAAAGACGAAGGATACGAAACGATTATGTATAATGGTAAGCGGTTTCTTACGGTATATAAATACTCCAGTCTCTGGAATTCCTATTCGATGATGTGCATTCCCGAAGAGACGATTTTGGGTTCTCTTGAGATCTATCGAACATTGTTCTGGTGGGCTTGCGCGCTAGCTGTGGGTATTGTCGTTTTCTTCTCCTACTTTCTATTACGATTTATCTATCGGCCATTAATGAAACTTGTGCATTCCTTTCGGCGCGTTCAGCAGAATAGGCTGGAACCGATCGTGATCGATCGTGGAGCCGATGAGTTCGGGTATTTGTACCAAGCTTTTAATAATACGATCCGATCCTTGAAAACACTAATCGAGGAAAATTACGAGCAGCAAATCAGGAACCAGCGTTCCGAACTGAAACGATTGCAATCGCAAATTAATCCTCATTTTTTATATAACTGTTTTTTTGTATTGTGCCGGTTAATTAAATCCGAGAATCAGAAGGAAAAGGCTTATCAATTCTGCCTGTACATCGGACAATATTTTCAGTTCATTACTCGCGATGACGAGGATGATATTCCGCTGGGGCTGGAGGTCAATCATTCTCGCACGTATGTAGACATGCAAACCATATGTTACGGAGACCGTATTCAAGTCAAGTTCGAAGGTGATGTTCCCGATCTCTTCGTGCCGAGGCTGATTCTGCAGCCGATCATCGAAAACGCTTATAAGCATGCCTTGGGCAATATGATTCAGCAGGGTGAGCTATGGGTTCATTGTGAGCGGGTGGGCGATGTATTCTCCATCTATGTCGAAGATAATGGCCGAAGCATCTCCGATGCGGAGATCGAACAGCTTCAGAAGCGGCTGCATCAATCCACCACTCGGATGGAGGAAACAACCGGAATCATAAATGTGCATCGCAGAATACAGCTGCGGTACGGTGAGGAATATGGCATTACAGTGTCACGTTCTGCTCTTGGTGGACTTCAAGTAAGAATCAATCTGTGCGCGAACTAGAGGAGGAATCAGCATGTACCGACTGCTAATCGTCGATGACCTTCCCATTATTGTCGATGGTCTTCTGGAGCTATTCAATGAGACCGATCATTTGCAACTCGAGGTTATGAAGGCATATTCAGGTGAAGAAGCACTGGAGGTACTGTCTCATCATCGTATCGATATCGTGATTTCCGACATTAAGATGCCTGGATTGGAAGGGATTGAGCTGCTTCGGGAAATCAAATCCCAATGGCCGGCCTGCAAAGTTATTTTCTTAACAGGATACAATGATTTTCATTATGCAAGGAGCGCAATTACGTACGGTGGGTTCGATTATATTCTGAAGGTCGAAAGTGATGAGAAAATTATTCAGTCCGTAGAACGGGCGATTGAGAAAATTCAAGAAGAAAATAACCAAGAACAGATGATCGCTAGAGCGCAATCCAAAATGAGACTGGCATTGCCCTCCCTGCAAAAAGAATATGTGTGGGAGCTCTTTCAAGGCAAGCATGTATCGGATAGCCAATTGAAGCAGGCGTTCGAAGAAATCGATATCCCGCTTGATGCGACATTGCCGGTTTACTTACTCATAGGCAGGGTAGACACATGGAAAGGGATGTTCACGACGCCGGATAAAGCGTTATTGACTTACGCCGTACAGAACATTTGCGATGAGTATTTGTCCACGCAGGTCAGATGCTATTCCGTTGTATTCGAGTTATCCAAAATCGTCTGGATGATTCAACCGAAAATCCCGGATGGATCGTCAATCGAATACGGGGATCAGGATTGGATCAGAGCTCATCGGTATACGAGCGGTATTCTGGAGACTGTGCAGGGAACTTGCAAGAGATTGCTGGGTTTATCGGTTTCTTTCCTTCTTGGAAGTGAAGCAACGACATGGGATAACATATCTGATCGGTTTCACTCGATCAAATACGGCCTGGTACAAGGACATGGATTATTTAATGAGGTCATATTGACCGATAAAGACATTCAAAGAGAAGTGAACGGTGATCTGAGCGGGAATTACCACGATGCCTTCTATCACGCCCGTGTTCAATTGCTGATGTCTTGTCTCGAGAATAATCATCGGGAGCAATTCAACAAGCTGTATGCCGAACTAACGTCCATTTGGAATGATGAGGAGTCGCCGAATGAGCGGAAGATCGAACTGTATCATTCGCTTTCAGCTATTTTTCTGTTCTATATCCATAAGAATCGGGAAATTCGGGATTACATCAATACGCTGATAGATCTGGATAAGTTATATCGCTATGGAGATTCCGCGTCATGGTCGGAGCTGATTCAATACTTCTCGCAAATGGCGGATTGCTTCTTCGAATGGAATGCGCTGCGGGGTACGCAATTGCCGACAGAGGTCGTGAATAAAGTACATCGATATATTGAAGAACATATTTCCACTGATATTTCCTTAAATGCGCTGGCCGATTACGTGAGCTTGAATCCATCGTATTTGTCCCGACTTTATAAGCAAATCACTGGAATGGGGTTATCTAAATATGTGAACGACTATCGTAACCTGATCGCCAAAGATATGCTGCTCAACACATCGATGAAAGTGAATGAAATTGCTGCTGCCCTGGGGTACAACTCAGCGCTTGCATTTATTCGCTTCTTCAAGAAGCAGAACGAAACGACGCCGCAAGATTTCCGTATGGCAAGGACCCATATACAGAATCAAGGTCAATAAATGTATATGAAATGTCAGTAACGATCTCTTTTGCCTCCGTTCCTACCGCCTTACAATGGAAGTACACTAGGTGCGCAAGAGGAGGAGTAGTCTTGAGAACATTAACAGCTGTATTACTTGGCGCTGGCAGTCGAGGAAGATATATTTATGGGCCCTACGCGGAGAAGTTCCCGAATGAATTAAAGATTGTTGCCGTAGCTGAGCCGGATGATGAACGTAGAAATCGATTTGCAGAGATTCATAGAATTGCCCCAGAACATGTCTATGATTCTTGGGAGAAAGTATTCGATCAGGGTCAAATGGCGGACGTGATGATAATTGCTACGCTCGATCGGATGCATTATATACCAGCGATGAAAGCGATGGAGCTAGGCTATCATGTCATGCTAGAGAAGCCGATGTCTCCTTCCATGGAAGAATGCATCGAATTGGAGCAAGCTTCGCTTCGGTATAAGCGATTGCTCGTCGTAACCCATGTCCTGCGATATTCCCCGTTCTGGTCTGGGATCAAAAAATGCATCGAAGACGGTGAACTCGGAACGATAGGTACGATTCAATTAACCGAAAATGTGGGCTACATGCATATGACACACAGTTATGTCCGCGGGAATTGGCGCAATTCGGAGGAGACGAGTCCCATGATCCTGGCCAAATCATGCCATGATCTGGATCTAATCTCCTGGCTTATGAATCAACCGTGTACAAGCGTGAGCTCGTACGGATCATTACTGCATTTCAGGGCGGAGAACGCTCCGGAAGGCTCCACGGACCGCTGTATCAACGGCTGCGAGGTTGAGAAGGAATGCGCCTTCTCGGCGATGAAAATATATATGCAGCCCCCCGAACACCCTTGGGCTCGCTATATGACGAATGATTTGTCGCAAGAGGGGATCTTGAAGGCGCTGAAAGAAGGACCGTGGGGTCGCTGCGTGTATCGCTGCGATAATAATGTCGTGGATCACCAGGTGGTCAACATGGAGTTCGAGAACGGAGCGAATGCATCGTTCATCATGTCAGGGCTGACACAGAGCGGCACGCGTCGGGTTCAAATTATGGGAACACAAGGCGAGATCATCGGGGATATGGACAAAGGATCCTTCACGCTGTACCGCTATGTATCGGGCGAGAAGGTTGAGATTGGCTGCAATGTGGAAGGCGATGGTCATGGAGGTGGCGATGACCGTATGGTAAGCTCATTCCTGCGGAATGTGCGTCAATTCGACAGCAATCCATCGCAAGGCTTGACCTCGGCGACGGCATCCCTGCAGAGTCATTTGATCGCATTCGCGTCGGAACATTCGAGATTGAACGCAGGTCAGGCTGTTAAGCTTTCGGACTTGCAGAAGAAAGAAGAAATGTCTGTATAAGATAAAATGATACTAGGAAGCCTCTTTCGAATTGATGGGATGCCGTCATGGAGAGGGAGGTTTTTTTCGTTAAATAACCCCAAGGCATAATAAAAGACCGCTCTCCCTGGAATGACTTCCGGATCTGGCGGTCTTAGGACAAAACTCTATTATAGGGTCAATCTGTATCTAAATGTGGTGAGATTAGTGGAATTTAACTGTTTTGATTCGTGCCTCTTCTTCATAGGTAAGTGGTTTTGGGGATCTTGGAGTGTGCAAATGACGTTGAACGGTATACTCCATTTTTTGATAATCCTCATTACCTGAATTCATTGTTGGGTTCCAATTTTCAGTCACCCAATTTTTAAGTTCCTTAAGACCTGCTAGCATTTCCTCCAGCCTCCTTTGGCGAAGAAACAATGTATTTTGTATTGTTTTGGCTACGCTTTCATTATAACATAGAAATTAGTTTTTAAAAGATATGTCCACCTGAAAAACACAGTTTTTAAGTGAACATTGTGT